>JAAIGF010079027.1_pt1 | contig 47035 bp, 42 predicted proteins | sample 6487441 | NCBI WGS metagenome assembly JAAIGF01 (sample SAMN13974129, study PRJNA590717) | phyllosphere metagenome | biome: pepper field; feature: multiple bacterial spot infested pepper fields; material: pepper leaves; isolation source: leaves from pepper fields | host: Capsicum annuum ...
CCCTCCACACCAGCGACGGAGAACCGCGCGGTGTTGTCGAGCTTGAAGCCATAGGTATCGACCCGCGTATTGGTGTCACTGCCAAGGCCTGCCTCGCACTCCTGCAGCCAGTCGGCAGGAATAGGGTTCTGCCGACAGTAGCCCAGGCGCCAGGCAGTCGCGGTCATGTCCACTCCATCGGTGACGATAGGTCGGCCGGCGGCAGTATTGCGCTCGTTCCTGGTACTCACGTAGTAGAGCTTGGCGTTCAGGTCGATCCAGGACGAGTCAGGCGCGAAGGTGTAATCCAGGCCAAAAGACTGCGAGCGCGCACTGGCATCGCCAAACTTGGCCCAGGCCGCGTCACCGTCGATAGCGGAGCCGTCCACTGCACTGGTCACTCGGCGGTCGGACACGTTGTTGTAGCTGAGGTCGGTTCCAACGTAGGTGAACTGCAAGGATTGCTCGGGCGTCAGGGTGAAGCGTCCCTTGAATAACTCCGAGTCCTGCTCCTGATTGGAAAACTTGATGCGGTCGACCACCTGGGTGACACCTTCCCTGCCGTCTTGAACTCCGGAGGTGAGAAAGTCGAAATTCTCGCGGCGCGAGCCCGGCGCGTAATCGCCAAAGCTGCGTCGGCTGCGCGCAGCAAGCAATTCCCAATGCTCACCGAAACGCCCGGCCACCGCTGCACTGCCAATGAAGTTGACGCCATTGCCGTGGCCGCCCAAGCCGGTCATGCCGCGCAGACGCACACCCTGGTCCTGGCCAGGCAGGATGATGTCGTCGACGTTGAGCGTGCCGAAGTTGGCGCTGCCAGCAATCGACGTTGCACCGGTGACGTCGGATCGCGGGCCCTTCTCGATCACCACGCTGCTGATCAACTCGGAATCCACGTAGAGCTGGCCATTGCGCTGCTGGTGGCCGTTCTCGTTGAAGTTCTGACGCATGCCGTCGATCATCGTATTGACCCGACCGAAGTCCTGCATGCCGCGGATGTTGACCGACAGGCCGGGGTCCTGGGCACTCACCGCGCTGTAGACGCCAGGGGTCTCGACCAGCATGTCGGCAGCATGCCTTGGCGGGTTGCGATCAAGCTGCTCGCGGGTGATCACACTTACCGAGCGGGGCGCCTGGTAGACCCACTCGTTGCTGACATCGCGCGTCGACTCGATCAGGGTCGTGTCGATCTGCAGCGTACCGGCGACATCGGCCAGGCGCTCCAGATTGACTCGCCGCTCCCCGGTGAAGCTGTAGCTTACCGGCGACCCGCCGAGCAGCAGGCGCAAGCCCTCCTCTGGCGCGTATGGCCCTTTGAGCTCGTGGCTTTGCAGGCCTGCCAACTTGCCGCTGTCGAAGAACACCTGGATTCCTGCCTGCTCGGCGAAGGCGATCACAGCACTGCGCAATGGCTGTGCTGGGATGTCGAACTCGACCTGCTTGGCTACTGAACCACTGCGTACATCGACCGCTGCAGCCGCCGGCTGCTGAGCCCAGACGCTGCTGCCAGAGGCCAGTGTCATGCTGACCAGCACAGAGCCAGCCAACCCACGCCAGCGATGTGCGCCCTGAGCTGCGCTGCTTGAATGACACGTTCCCTTGTTGCCCATCGACCCTGCTCTTTTCTTATGCTGACGCGTAATGAAAATCACTATCAACAAGCAAGACGATGCAGCCAGGCAAACTCAGTAAGCTATTTTGAAAATTATTCGCTCAGGGCCAAGTGCCAAGGCACCTGTTCAGTAGATCAGACTCAGGCCGGGCAGATCGGCATGACGGACCTTCAGCTCGCCAGTAAGGGTGGCAACCGCGCCGTCCAGCGAATCAAGGCGAAATACGCCGCTGACCCGGCGCTGTGCCAGCCCATCGTCAGCGACGAAGATGTGCCCGTTCTGGTATCGGTTGAGTTGGCTCACCACCTGCTGCAACGGCACCTGGTCGAAAATCAGCAAGCCGCGCTGCCAACTGCTGGCCCGCGACAGTTCAAGATCCAAGCGCTCGATGCGCCCATCATCATCGATCCGAGCACTCTGCCCCTGCTCGAGAACCAGGCTCCGGCCCTGCCTGCTGACCGCAACCCGATGCTGCATGACGCCGACGAGCATTTGCCCGCCCTCCTCGCGACTGACCAGAAAGCGCGTGCCCAGTGCCTGGGCCTTACTCCCGTTGCTGTCGATGATGAAGGGTCGCGTTTCCTGTTGCCCAACGGGCGCGGCCTGGAACACCGCCGAGCCGGCGAGCAGTTCGATTCGCCGGGCCTGGGGTGTGTAGTCAAGGCGTATGGCGCTGCGCGCATCGAGCGTCGCCAGGCTGCCGTCAGGCAGCGCGACGGTGCGCACTTCGCCGGTAGCGGTCAGGTGGTCGGCGACCAGCGGCAGATACAACGTAGATGCCTGGTTCCAGCCGATCAGAGTAACGACCACCGCTAGCGAGGCGCTGCTCAACCATCGCAGCACACGACGGGTGCGGCGCCTGGGCGCCGCGGTCGGTCGGGCCGGCGAGCGACGCGGCACCTCGGCAACTGGCGCTTGCAGACTGGCCAGGTCGCCCCAGGTATGCCGGGCGAACTGCAGGGCGGCGCCGTGGCGCGGATCCAGGGCGAGCCACGCCTGCAGCGCCTGCTGCTCGTGCTCGTCGAGCGGCAAGTCGCTCATGCGGACCACCCATTCGGCAGCGGCTTGGCGAATCCCGCGATCCTGCAGGTCTGGGCTATTCACGTGTGCTCTCGGCTTTCTCTTATAAGACTAAAGACGCTCAGGCGGCTCTTTTACCGTAAAAGTTTCCGACCATGCCGGTATTTTTGCCTTCACGAGTCTGCGCCGAGGCGTTCCATGACGTGGGCCAACGCCTTGGACAGATGCTTTTGCACCGAGCTGTCGCTGATTTCCAGTCGCCTGGCGACTTCGGCGTGGGTTAGCCCTTCTATACGGTTGAGGTGAAAGATTTCGCGGGTTCGCGGTGGCAGCTCAGCCACCGCACGCTGCAACAACTCCATACGTTGCTGCCTCTCGGTGATGTCTTCCAGGCTATCGACCTCATCCTCGACAGCATTAAGCACATCGTCGCCCACCAGGTCGGTCTTGCGACGTGCCTGCTGGCGGCGGTGGTCGATCAGCAGATTGCGTGCGGTGCGGTAGAGATAGGCTGGTGTGTTGTCGATATGGTCGTGCCGCGCCTGCTCACTCAGGCGCAGGAAGCTCTCCTGGACTAGGTCGGCAGCCAAGTGCGGGTCACGGCTCTTGCGCAGCAGGAAGCTTTGCAAGGCACGAGCGTGCTGCTGAAAGAGGCCTTTGAGATCCAGATCCGACACTCGTCATACCTGACCTGAGCGGAAAGAGTGCCGAACCATACATGAACATGAGAATCAGTTTCAACAACCGGCAGTGCTTGCACCACTGCTCGCACCGGTAGTACTGGCAAATGATGGGCGAAAAACTGGATGCGGCATTACGCGTAGCGTGTTCGAGCGCTAATTTGAAGACACACAGGCTAGGCCTGTCATGACCACTATGGTTCAGCAGGTGCCAATTGGCGATAGCCGCTCAGCATCAGCCCAGCACTGAGCGAAAGCTCGCCCGATAGTCAGTAGGCTTCAAGTGCACGTGCTGAGTGAGATCACCGCTCAGCATGAACAGACGCGGGCCGTCTCTGAACTGAAAGACCCGGTAGAGATAAAATTGCTCGTTGGTTTCCTTGGAAAACTCCAGCTCGTTGTGGCTCACCAGAAACGATGAAGCCAGACCACCGTTGGTGGTTTTGACCTCAATGAATCGGTGGTTCGTCTCGTCCTCAAACGAAAGGATGTCGAAGCCTGCGCCATCACCGCGGGTGTCAGACACCCAATCAATGCGCTGGAACAGCTCCGGGCTACCCATATCGATCAGTCGCTGCTGCTCAAACTCAATAACCCATTGCTCCCCTGCCCGGCCCAATGTTCGATTGGCTTCGTCTCGAGCAGCGAAGTCGAGTTTTCGTGGTAGCCGTTGCCTAGTAGATACAGGGCCGCGAACCAGGTCTTCGCGGCTCGGCGGCGCGACGAGGGCAGCGAGATAGGACTTTTCGCCAGGCAGTTTCACTTCTTCTAAAGCATCGACTATGGCGCCCACCACGTGCTGGTTCTTGAGTACATACGCCTGGACGGATTTGCGAAGGAGTAGCTGACTGTTGCCCCGAGGTTTGTAGCCGTTGATGTAGGGAAGCCCCATAGCCTCAAGGACGGCGCTGATGTTCTGATGTTTGAGCTCTACCGAAGATTTACTGCGTCCGCTCAACAGTTTTCGTAGCGCCTTGTTGTGCTCGCTCTTATTGAACGCGGCACCATCAGCTTCAGCGCGCAGCATCTGGAAATAGTCCCTGACTGTGGCCTGCACTTCCGCCTCGGACCAGTCCTCGCCGATACGGATGATCGTAAAGCCAAGCCCAGTGAGCAGCGGGACTACGGTTGCCTCGCCCCCGGAAAAGCTATCCGCTTTGAGTGCTCCGAGCTCAGGGAACTGCTTGCCGTACGCTACCCCGGCAATGGCTTTGGAGTCACAGTCAGTTCCTGTCTTGAGGTCACGCACCAGAAAGTCTCGAGACTTACCGAATCCATGGACCTCCAAAAACTTGGTGCGGCCAAGCTGCACAAACTCGTCGATTGCTGCTTGCACAGCTGCGGGGCTTCGAATCTGGGAGAGCTGCGACATTGATCTTTCCTCAATCACACAGTTTCGCGCTTCGAAGCGTTCGATAGCACTCGACCAGCAATCCTCGGCACAACCAGTTCCCACTGCTCAGAACGGTGGTAGGCACGAAATGTCTCTTCAGAACGATCCGATCTTCGCACCAATACAGCGGCTACTTCGCAGTCCTCAATTTCCATGTCGAGACTGAATGATTTTGCGGTTCGGCCAACTGGCCTGCCTTGCCCATCCTGGATGATGTAGCGATCCTCGTCACGCTTGAATACGAGCGCATCTCCCACTTCAAGATCCGCCAATGCACGATGTATTGAAGCGCCCGAATGCTGACGACCAGCAAAGTCCAAATCGATATCTTTGAGCGAAAGCTGCTGGTAACGCTTCTCTAGCTCACCAAGAACTTCGCCTTGGAAGCTGCAAGCCATGACTTGCTCGGTTAGGTGCCGGCTGAATGGGTTGCCCCCATTAAATTCACAGAGGGTTAACGTATTCTCAGCTCGAGTCATGCCCACGTAATAGGTTCGACGCTCATCGCTCAGGGTTTCAGTCTGAGTGGGCCAGCCCCCATCCAGCAGCACAACGTGGCGGAACTCCAACCCTTTAGCCGAATGGACGGTACCCAGGTAGAGCCCCTGCTTGGGTTGCTGACGTAGCTCTCGGAAATAGTCATACATCCAGTCGATCACTGATGCAGCGCTCAAAGGGCACTCACCGAACTCTGCATTCAGTTGCTCAAAAGCTGTGTCGAAAATGCTGTACCACTCTGGTGACAGTTGCGTGTCATCCATATAGGCCCACGCCGCGGTAGCACTCAACGGCTGGTCAAACTCACGCAACAGCTCGACAGCCTGCACGAAGCCTCTTTGAGCGGTCAGCGGTAATGCGCTGTCTTTGTCAGCAGCAAGGCAATACGGAACTCCGTGAGCCTCGCACCAGGCCTGAACAGGTAGCAGGTATTGGTGGGTTCGAGCCAAGACGGCGCAGCCTTGCCAATCCTCAGTATCGAGACCGAGCAAGCGCTGCAGCTCAGCCATGACAGCCTGGGCCTGCAGGTTTGCTTTAGCACCTGCTTCTGCCCCAATCCTAAGGCGAACCACTCGCCCACCTCGCTCGGGGTCCATTGCCTCCCAATCACCACCTTTAGGGCTTGCCTTGCGAGCGCTGTCTATCTCGATCGGGTGCGCTTTCTTAAGTCGGTCAGGGTTGTGATCGATGACACTATTGGCCGCATCGATGATGTGTCCGCTTGAGCGATAATTACTGATTAAGAAGCTAGTTGTAGCCGAGTAATCCTCACGGAAACGCTCAATGTATCGGTTATTGGTGTCGCGCCAGGCATAAATGTTTTGGTCATCATCGCCTACGGCCAAAATGCACAACCGCCCCTCCTCCTCAGATTTACGGCCGGCCAAGGCACTGACCATCTCATACTGGATCGGATTTATGTCTTGATACTCGTCGACCAAGATATAGCGATAGCCGCGCATCAGTTGGTCGCGAAGATCATCCTCACCTTCAACCTCACGATTTCCTTCTAGAAGCGCAACGGCCTCGTGCATCACTTGTTCTAAGCGTCCCTCTTCGACGCTTTCCCCTCGATCAAAGCGCGTACCGGTCAGGCGCATAGCCATGCGGTGGTAGGTCATCACATTGACCCCGTACGCATCGGGGCCAACCAACTTGACCAGGCGCTGTTTGATCTCGTTGGCTGCATGGCGGTTGAACGTGAGCGCTACGATGCAGCGAGCGGGCACACGGCGTACACGCAGCAGATAAGCGATACGGTGCACGATCACACGAGTCTTGCCGGAGCCTGGCCCGGCAAGAATGAGGCGGTTCACATCGTCGTTATCTTCCACAATGATGCGTTGCGCAGCACTGAGATTCTCTACGATGCTGCGCCAGGACTCTTCACTGGTGGCAAGCTTCAATACCTCTTCGCGACCGGCAAAATAGCGCCGAACGAACTCTTGCTTGGCCAGCGTGAAGTAATGCTGAACGAGGTCGCGGGCTTCTCGCATTGAGTGGAGCGCAACCTCGGCATATTCACGCATGACGTGGACCTGAATGCGCTTTTCACGGTAATGCTCATCAAGGCGTTGGTAGTCATCCTTGAGATAGCCGGTACGCTTTTCAGGGTCGACCTCGATTGTCATTGCGCGGCGCATGACAGTCATACCGTGATTGAGCGTCAGCACGTCCTGCTTGTGCAGATAGAGCAGAACATGCTCGATTGCTTTGCGACGCTGCGCCTCCGGAACTCGGGATCGCAGCTCAAGATCTTGATCGATCAGCTCCATCAGCTCGCCGAACGTAGTATCGACCAGCAAGTCTTTCCCGCGAGAGCCCGGCGGCAGCTTGCCTATGAGAAACGGTAAAACTACCGATGCAAGCGCGCGGCGGCGCTCGCCCAGCCCCTGAATGCCTTTCCAGCTGTATTTCCCCCGGATACGTAGCTTCAGGAAGTCCTGGCTGATCTGACGCAATTCAAAGCAGCTTCGCAACTGGGTCTCGCTGTCGTGATCTTGGGCGAGGCTGCGTAGCAGACGCAAAACATGAAGTGGAATGAGCTCGTTGTTGCCGGTCGCTATTTTGAGGGCTGAGTTGAGGTGTGGAACGTTCAGATCTTGCCAGTCACCGTTCTCCGCATCAGGCGCCAACTCAGGCAGTAGGTCAAACAGGGCGGACTCAAGTTCAAGAGTCGATTGAAGCCGCTGCGTCGCTGGAAACACTATCCCGTGCCGAACATATAGCGTGAGTTTCGAATCGTTGACCAGAAGCCCCAAGTCTTCCATTTGACGGAGCGTGGCAGTGACTTCCTCAGATGTGAGGCTGGTCAGTGCCATAAGCGCATCTGTATTGATCCGCTCGTCGGCACTCGCCTCATACAGGAAACTCAAGATCGCGTTGAACTCTTCCAGCCGCCGGGCAGGCAATTTGGCGCTGGCCAAACGCTTGTCTGCTTCCTCCTTTGTCAGCTTGAGACTGGCCGGGAATATCTGGGTTTGGTTTTCCTCTCGCGACAAAAACTGGCCGCGCTCAAGCCATGCAACCGCGGTGACCACTTTGGTTTCAGAGTCTCGCTCACCAGCTTCGAAGCTGGTCTCCACCTGTTCGTCCATCAGGACTTCACCAGCGGTGATGACGATCCTGCTGCCCTTACGCCGCTCACTCTCCTTGCGCAGTTTGCGCAAGATTTGCTGGATGTCGCGCAGGGTCAGTTTCGAACCCTCGCACATGCCGAATTGGTTTTCGATGTCCTGGGCGTCGTAAAGAAGCACGCAGCGAGCCTGCCCCTGATCGCGCCCAGCTCGCCCCGCCTCCTGCAAATAATTCTCCAGCGACCCGGGAATATCCGCATGCACCACCAGCCGTATGTCGGGTTTGTCCACGCCCATACCAAACGCATTCGTAGCTACGATGATCCTGAGCTCGCCCGCTTTGAAAGCGTCCTGGATGTCTTTCTTCTCATGGGGTTCAAGGCCTGCGTGGAAGTGCTTGCAGGGCCAGCCATGGCCGATCAAGAAGTCTGCTAGTTCTTCAGCCCCCTTGCGGCTAGATACGAAGATCACTGCCCCGCCCTCGCTACCTCCCAACTCTTGTTCAAGTAGAGCCTGGGTGTGATGGCGCTTCTCAGACCTGGCACAGGGCAGAACTTCGAAATCCAGATTGGTACGCTCGTGCGTACCGATGAAACGCTCGAAGGTGATACCCAGCTGATCTTTGAAATGGTGCTCGATGTCCTCGAGCACGTCGGGTTTAGCCGTGGCGGTAAAGCAGCCAATCGCTGCTAGCTGCCTATCACCCGTAAACTGCTTGATGAAGCGCGAAACATAGAGGTAATCAGGTCTAAAGTCCGCTCCCCACTTGGACAGGCAGTGGGCCTCATCGAATATCCACGCGCCGACTTGACGTTGGCCAATGGCACGCCGAAAGGCCTTATTTCTGAATTGCTCAGGAGAGACCAGCAGGATGCCGACGTCCCCAAGCTGAATTTTCTCTAATACCTCTGCCCGCTCCGGCATCGTCAGCAGACCATTCAAGGTCGCAGCGCACTGAACATTGCGCGCAAGCAGCCCATCAACCTGGTCTTTCATGAGCGATTGCAGCGGGGAGATGATGATCGTCAGGCTGCCGTTACGATGAAAGCGGTTCAGTGCTGGAAGCTGGTAACAGAGCGACTTGCCACCTCCAGTCGCCAGAATGGCAAGCACATGTTTGCTCTGCATTCCGGCCAGCACAACGTCATGCTGAAGGGAGCGGCCGTCCGGCTCTTTCCGAAAATCCTGGATGGGCGCGAAATAGCGTCTTAGCTCATGACGAGGATCGTGCGTCGTGCTGCAGTAGCCACACTGGCTCTTTCCACACGGAATATCACGAAGCTCTGCAATCAGTCGCCCCACCTCCGGAAACTGGTGGCGAACCCACGGAGCCAGAACCGAGTTGCCGCCAGACACACGCAGCCAGGCGAGCGCATAAGCGAGAGGCCAATGTAGGGCTTCATCCAACAAATCGACCTGCAGGAGCTGTTCTAAGCGGGTGCTACAGACCTTCAACATCCGGGTAAGCGTCGGATCATTTTCAAGAAGCAGTTTCGGGACGAGGTTACGCAGTTCGGACAGCGGAACCGGCTGCTGGCCGGTGATGGTCGCGAACAGTGGTCCCAGATCACTCTTGAGGGTTGGCGCGAGCAGCGTCTGATAACAGAGAAGCTCGGCTTCGTGGCTCTGTTTCAGATCGGCAAATGCCTGACGCTGGTCTTTGAACAAGGTCAGGGTAGAACGACAGTCCGACAGCGGTGAGTTCAGGCTGTCTCGAATGAGCTTGTAGTCTTTGACTAGGCGATGGTAAGGATTCTGAGGGAACGCCAAGGGCGACAGGCGTAATGTGTCAACGACTGGCAAACCATGCAGTGCCAAGTGCGGAGCTTGCTCTTTGAGTATTGGGAGGTCATGGTCAATGACGTTATGGCCAAGCACAAAGCTGGCGCCCTGCCCGAGGCGGTCGAGGGCTTCAAGAGCAGCAGGCAGATCCTTGTCGACCTTACGCTCAAGCTCTTCCTCAGTATCGGGGCGCAGCGCGCCGACCATGAAAATATGGTCAGATTGATTGGCCTTTCCGGGGACGACTTCCAGGTCGAATATCAAGCTCTTGGGTTGAGTCGGCGAAACCATCCGGACGGCATCCTTGCTGCAAACTACGAGATTGACGGCACTTTAACGGCAAATGCCCAGCGTAGGTAAGCGCGCAAGATCTCGGGGAGGCGTACTCAGCGGTGTGACTGACGAATTGCGGACCGATTTACAGAGGATCACCAATCAAAACCGCATGCCCTTCACTGCCCTCGCATCCTTCTGCAGGCATCCACTGAACCGTTGCGGACTCCGGCTGGAAACCAATCCTGAGGATACGATCTAGGCAGCTTCCCATTCCGTTTTGCGCAACCGCCTCAATACCGCTATCGGTCCAGTCAGTTACCGAGTACTCATAGGTACTCGCTTCCAGATCTTGGCCCTCCGAATGCTGGTGAATCGATGCGAATGCTTCGCTGCATGTCTTCCGCTCTTTGCGGCACTGGATCTCAACAGCATTTGTCCCTGGGGCGGCGTAGCCAGCGACGGTCTTCCAACCACCCCAAACGAGAAGGTCACTTTCCTCGTACTGGAAAATCATGGGTGGAATCGTTGTTGGGGCTTTGGCGTCGCCTTGCTGAAGCCAGGCTGTCAGGTAACTGGAGCCTAGTGCGACCAGCACGACGAGTAACAGATAATTGAGCGCTTGAAGACGCATATCAAAATCCTTTTTCAACTGAATCCTTCCTGGGGGAAGACACGTTAAATCAGAAGCACCATGAGGCCAATGCAACCGACTCAGACGAAAGTCGGGCTCTACTTCAAATGCCGCTGGGCTATTCTCACATGGCAAATTGCCTTCACCTCTGGCAATATCCTCTCAAATGATAAGGCTAAGGACGGCAAAACCACATGGTGTGGACACAGATCGTAATGATCGACGAGCGCGCGTACCCGCTTGAGGTGGCGCAGAAAGCCGCATATGCCTTGGCTGCAACACTGTCGATATTGATTACTCGCGAAGACGGCTGCCTGCACCTAACCGTCTCCCCTGCCGATCTGCGAATCGACGCAGCTCATTTAAGCGAAGCTCAAGCTCGTGTCTTGATTACCCGCTCCCTGAACGACTTTGCCCTCCGACAGCAAATCCAGCTGGAAACCTCCGGCTTACGGGAGCTTCTAGCCGGCGTCGCGCTCAGAGAGGCAGGTGTCTAAGGTGACGACAGCAATCCTGGCCAGGGAAGTCGGCTACAAGCTTCTACCCTTTCGGTTCCTCCGGCTGGATGACACCAGCCCGAACAATCTGCTGATCACCGCAGAGACCGGCGAGTACCTGTTCGTTTCTGAGCAGCAGCTTCGGCAGCTTGTAGGCAAACAGCTTGAGCGGGGCACCCCGCTCTATAAAGACCTCTTGGCCCGGCACTTCATCTACGAGCCACAACGACATAATCCTATAGCCGAGATCGCCGCGCAGTACCGCAGCAGAAAAGAATTTCTTTTTGGCGGGCCGGCGCTGCATCTGTTCGTGGTGACGCTGCGCTGCAATCACACCTGCCAGTACTGCCAGGTGTCTCGGGCGCCACTGGGCGGATCTGGCCATGACATGTCCCAAGAGCATGCAAGCCATGCCGTAAACCGGCTGTTCGAGTCGCCCTCGCCTGTCCTCACCGTGGAGTTTCAGGGCGGTGAGCCGTTGCTAGCCTTTGATCGCATTCGGCAAATCGTTGAAGAAGTCACCGAGCGAAACGAGCATGAGAAACGCAGCATTCAGCTCGTCATCAGCAGCACGCTTCATCATCTGACAGATGAGATACTGGATTTCGCAAAGATCCATAACATCCAGTTTTCTACGTCCCTGGACGGCCCTGCTTTCCTGCACAACGCCAACCGCCCTACCCCTGGTAAAGACGCCTACGAACGTACCCTAAAAGGTATCGAGTGGGTCAGGGAGCGGCTGGGGAGTGATGCGGTATCGGCGCTGACTACGTTGACGGCCAAGAGTCTGCAGCACCCTCATGCGATCATTGATGAGTACGTGCTGCAGGGCTTCAACAGCATTGCGTTACGACCGCTGAGCCCATACGGATTCGCGAAGAAATCCAGCCAACGCCTAGATTACTCGATGGCTGAATATATCGATTTCTACAAGACCTCGCTGGCCTACCTGATCAAAATCAACCAGCAAGGCGCCTACCTGTCTGAAGGTTACACATCACTCCTGCTGAGCAACGTCCTGACTCCATTCTCATCAGGCTATGTGGATCTCCGCTCTCCCGTTGGCGCAGGTGTAGGAACACTCATCTACAACTATGACGGCGACGTCTATCCCTCGGATGAAGCGCGCATGCTGCTTGAGATGGGAGAAGACGGCTTGAAGTTGGGCCACGTCGCGCAGCCACTGCAGGAGCTCTTACGCTCACCAGTGATCGACCTGCTCCTTTCCGCTGGGGTAGCTGAGGCGCTTCCGGGGTGCTCGGATTGTGCGCTGGTGCCCTACTGCGGCGCCGACCCTATTGAGCATTTTGCTCGTCAGGGCGATCCCATTGGCCACCGCGCATTCAGCACCTTCTGCCAAAAGAACTCAGAGCTGCTCACTCACCTGTTCCGCCTGCTCCGTGACGGTGACGACGACACACAGAGAGTGCTGCTCTCCTGGTTAGCCCGGCGATCCCTAGGGGATCTGCCAGTAGCCGGCTACAGGGGGTAACGATGCTTCGTCTCGATACCCAATTCGACATTCACAACCTGCCTTGCACACGGCTCTTTAAGGTCATTACGCCCACAGAACTGATTGAGAAAGGTACGGCGGTGTGCGCAGGTGATGCCAGCCTGAGCGATTTTGCGCTCTGGCTAGACGAACCTGAATCTGACTATTCGAAGCAACTGTTGGCGCTGCCGGTCGGCTGCCTGCTGCTCCCCACAAGCGACACTACCGTTGATGGGTTTGATGGCACTCAGCTGGTTAACCCGAATGACTCGACCATCGTTCAGCCTGGAGACGTAATCGTCGTTTCTCCCGGGTCGCGGGTTGTTCGAGTGCTCTATCGACGAGGCTCGAACAGCAACCTGCTGTTCATGACAGATCGCTGCAACAGCCTCTGCTTGATGTGCTCTCAGCCGCCCAACGACATCGATGATCTGTGGCACGTCGAGGAGAATCTGCGGCTCATCGACTTGATGGATCCTGGCGAGGAGCAGATTGGGATCAGCGGTGGCGAGCCCACCCTCTTCAGAGAAGGTCTGCTAGAAATCATTGCCAAGGCCAAGCAGGGGATCCCCGAGAAATCCCTGCATCTCTTGAGCAATGGCCGCCTACAGAGCGACCCGAGCTGGATATCGGATCTCAAGGCAGTAGCTCATCCGCAGTTGACCTGGGGTATCCCGCTGTATGCCGACAACGCTGATGATCACGACCACGTCGTCCAGGCGCCTGGTGCTTTCAGCGAGACGTTACGTGGCCTCTACAACCTGGCCCGTGCGAATCAGCGCATTGAGATTCGGGTCGTCCTGAGCAAGCTCACGGCCCCAAGGCTGCCGGAGCTGTCGCATTTCATTTTCAGGAATATGCCCTTCGTTCAGCACGTGGCCCTGATGGGTATCGAGAACATGGGGCTGGCGAAGAAGCACTATGACGAGCTGTGGATCGATCCACTGGACTACCAACAAGAGCTGAATCAGGCGGCTCATTTTCTGGATGTTCGTGGCTTACCCGTATCGGTCTACAACCTTCCCCTCTGCGTGCTTGAGCCCTCGCTCTACCCGTTTTATAGGCAGAGCATTTCGGACTGGAAGAACCTCTTCATCGAAGCATGCCAGGACTGTGCAGCCGTCACGCAGTGCGCCGGCTTCTTCAAATCGCATTCCTCTCGGTGGCAAAGCCGAGGCATTCATCCAATAACAGCGACAGAGCTGGACGCATACGCAAGGAGAGCACTATGAAACTCATTGGTCGATGGAAGCTGCTGATTGGCCAGGCTGTAGCCATGCTTCCGGTGGTTGCCACCTCTATGGCACATGCCAATCAGGCAGCGCTGGCGGGTGTCGACTGGACACCTCAAACGACTGATGAGCCGCCGGTGTTCAAGAACACGCTGAACTCTGTCGACGCCGTGAATATTTATGCCGCACATCGATCGCACAGCTCCCACCGTTCGCACAGCTCTCATCGCTCGCATTACAGCGGTTCCGGTGGCGGCTATAGCGCGCCGCGGGCATATACACCGCCTCCTGCCCCTGTTCCACGAACCACCTACAGCGCCCCCAGCACATCGACTCCGTCCTATGGTTCCAGCTCCAATTTAAGCGGGTCCTCAAGGAGCTCAGTGCCCACCACGCAAGCGAGTCCGCAACGTGCACGGCCGGCCAGTGAAGACCTGTCGCTCATGATCATGCGGGTGCAGATGGCGTTGGCGGTGAAGAAGTACTACACCGGTGGTATCGATGGCCTTATGGGTAACGGTACGCGTGGGGCGTTGATGGCGTTTCAGATGGACTCAGGACTGCCTGTGAGCGGGAAGATGGATACGCAGACGCTGAATGCGTTGGGGGTGGCGATTCCTTAGGACTGGAAAGTCAGCTTTCGGCCAAAAGCAGCCGTTCAATTGGGTTCATCAATCATGGGGAGTTCACTATCCGTATCGCATGGCGCACGAAACATATATCCAGAACATTTTTCCACTAAGATCGGGCATCACTGAAGTTGCTATAGGAATCAACATGGATTTAATGGAAGTGCTATTCGCCATAACAAGCTCGTTACTAGTCGCGTGTGTAATTGGCTTTTTTAAAACACTTTACAAGGAAAAGGCTAAGAATATAGCGTTAATTGAAGACGTAGGGCGAATTGAGGAAGAAAAGCAAAGAGCGGTGCACTTCTTCACTTTAGAAGCTGAAAAAATCAAGCAAATTCACAATAAAGAAATCGAAAGCTTGAAGCAGCAGAGCGCTGAAAGACTCAATAAGCAGAGGCAGGATCATGAGATTGATATACAGAGACGTAAATATAAGTATGAAAACAAAAGTCGCGAATACCACAAGCTTATGGATGAGCTTGATTCATTTCGCGGGCTAAACATGAGCATAATAGAAAACGAACTTATGCCAATGATTAATGCATTCTTCGCAAGTGACTACGGCATATCGAATAAGCTATTTGTCGAAGCAAATGATAAAGCCACAGCCATCATCAGCTCAGTCAGGGCGCAGGAGGCCAAACTTTTTTCACAGGTAAATGGTGTAAAGTTGAATGCAACTCAGGAAGTAATTAATCAGCTAGCTGAGCTGCAAGTAAACATAACTCAGTCGAAGCTTTACCTCGAAGAGGTGATCGGTTATGTCTTCAGTGGAGAGTTTCGACACACCAAGCGCATTCCCGATGAAATTAATGCAAAAGCTGCTGGGTTGAGTTTTCAAACTACCGATATAAATAAAAATCTTCTTGCAGCACTTAGAGCCGATTTGGATATGCTATAGGGGTCTACGAGTGCTGCCGGCACTTATCTGTACTAAAGCCCAAATAGCTCAGACATCCCTCTACTGATTCTCAGTTCGAGCTCGCTGAGAAACGCATCATATCGATCTTTGTGGCCAAACTTACTCTGCCTGCGGGCCACTCTAAATACTCGGCAATTAAGCTTGTTTAATTCTGCAGCAATGTACTGAACTCTGTCGTCGGCATTGGCCAAGGAGTTAAGCTGCAGATCTTCAATCATCGCAGACGCTTGTACGTGACGAGGCGCGTTTGGGATTGGAGAATATACAGGCCCGGGGGAAATCTTAATGTTCTCTGAATAGCTATCGAAGTAGGGATGCAGCCATTTGAATTGGCCTATGTCTGGCTGCAGGTAAGATGCTGCCCTTACATTATCATCCCCCAAGTCTTTTGTAGATTTTACAAAATTGCAAGGCTGACAAGCAATTACAAGATTTAATGGATGAAACGCCCATCGCCTATAATGTGATTTAGATTTATCTAAGAAATGCTCGATTGCCTCTCCCATATTTCTTCTTTCGATAATAATTATGCGACGGCAATAATAACATGATTGGGCTTGATTAGCTCTGAGAGCGTGGCGAATGGCTTCCCGAAGTGGCTGCAGCGATATATCCTTCCATTCCATATTGCTTGCTAGAAATTTTGCGATACGAGCTTTGTGGCTCTTGTAGCGAAAAATTTTTGCGTGTTCGATTGGGAGAGGGTCAGGGCAGTTCATGGTGCTCCTTTAAGTATTCCAATGTATACAAAATCTCGTACATTGGATCTCCGGGTTCAGGATTCAACCCAAGACTTAGCAGGGTATCAATCGTCTCGTACAGCTCTGGGGATGCCAAATTTCCTTTAGTAACGTAGCTTAGGCATTTTTGTGTGAGTTTAATTACGACCGTTGATCGAGAGGAGTACAAGTTGAATTGATCTTTTAGCGTAGAATCTGTTGTTTTGCCATAAAGATCTGATTGTTGCCATTTTTGCTCGGCAGGAAAGTTGCAAGTAAATGCATCTTGGTTTGAGATGCTGCCTGCGATAAGTGGGGAGTGAGTTGCAACCAAAATCGTCGCATTGATTGAGTTAAACTCAAGAGTCCTACGGAAATCTTTTAGAATCGTTTTTTGCCATGCAGGATGCAAAGAGTTTTCTGGCTCATCGAAGAAGATCAATACGTCTCTTTTAGCACAGTAAAGTGCTCCAAGCAAAGCTACCATGTAGGCACGCTCACCAGAGCTCAAGTCAGAGAGCGTATAATATTTATTTCCTCTTTTAACTGATATTGTTTGAAGGGATAAATCTTTCTCTCTAAGTGCTGATACGATGGCTAGACTATCAAGATCATCTCGGAAGGCTCGAAGATTTAGAGGCACTTCATTGGCTACAAACTCTGACAAGCTAGCCTTTCGATTTTTCCCATACCGGAAATGCAACTTTACTTCGGCGTCGATATTCAGCCTATCAAGGCAAAAGTCTATGGCATCAGGAGACCTCTGCATAATAATGTTTTTGCCGAGAAGCGCATCTGTGATCACCCGGAACGGTGCAATATCGGAAATCATATTATTTGCTACTTTGTATCCAAGATAGCAGACCTTAGATTTATCATTGTTAGGTTGCCATATTTTTCTAGGAAACTTGTCATTGTGTGTTCCCGAAAGGCAAAGTACCTGCTTGAATTTCCCTCTGAGTGAAAAATTGTTCTCTATGGCTTTCTCGGTGGCTGCTGCGAAAAAGCGCGACTTACCTGTGCCGTTGTTACCGGTTATTATGTTTACTTTATTGATTTTTATATCGTTAAGTAAATGGTCAAATCGTTCCGGCTCCATATGCATATCCTAGCATTCTCCTAAAAAGAGCATTTTGGCATCCATCTCAAGGCGTTGGATACCGCCCTATCTCTGCCTAACGGTGGTTATCCCGAAGGCTCAGTGTGTAGTCCAAGCTGTCCCTTCGAAAAACGGCCCCAATCTTAACTGCTGTACTGCCGCACCAGGGTACTGCGGGGAATTACCTATGATTTCGTCGGCGGCTTCGAGCGACTGCCATTGGCAATTGCATCCGATGACGACAGACTGCTATAGAACAGAAGCGGTTCTCGCTCTAACAGAAGTACAAAGAAGTTTCGACGTCCGCTGTATATGGTTTGGTGGGGTAGGATCGTCGGCGCAGTAGATCACAACCACTGGATGGCTAGGCAAAATCTGCGGCTCGAATGGTGCACAATCACTGGAATCGGTTGCCGCCATTACTGGAATACACAGCGCCCCGCGGCTTCGAACATGACCGCGCAGAACCTTCCCCGAGGCATTGATGGCGATGGGCAGCGCGTATCGGAAGATGAGAAATGTACAGCGCGTGATTGTGTTTACATTGCTGCACCTATACTCCAAGGAAAGGATATTTTCAATCTCCAGGGTAGCTGTCCAAGAAGATATAGGCAGCAGAGGCATTCAGGTGCTGCGCGCAGGTTAGGCAGCGCTCTCGATGTCGGGGCGGCTCATCACGCACTACGCCGGCCGGTGAGATCAACCCCAGGCCTGATGGCTGCTTAAATGGCACATCCCGTAAGCTCCTGTAAACCAGTTTTTACCTTTAACCTTTCGAGCTTTATAGTAGAAAATACAATTTATCCAATTAAAATCAGATAGATAATCCCTCAAACCATCGGGACTCATGAAAGGCCTGTAATAGTCCCGCTAACCCATCCTGCTGAAGCCGCCGCCGAAGGCCACCGTGAACAGGCGTTGCGCTTAATCGGAGGCTAGTACGAGATTAATCTCCTGTACTAATCCCCTTTATAGGCTAGTTCAGAGCACTACGATCTCTTCAGCGGTCAACCAGCCTGCTTCAATGACTCTATATTTCGCAATCTCCGGCTGAGAGGTGTAGACCACAATGGCCAAGCTCTCCTCAGCACGACTGCAGGTGACGTAGAGGAGCCTTCGTGTGCGTGATAGCGAGGTGTCTTTACCCTCGCTCTCATTCTTCATGTCCGTCGCCGAAGCAGGCGTAACACCGAACAATTTCTCATAGCTGAATAAAAAGCCGCCGGCTTCCTCGTCGTTCAGGATCACCATCACCCTGGGGAATTCTAGGCCTTTGACGCCCTGGTGGGTATCGTAGGGCGAAAGGCCATTTGCGTAGCGTGCGAAGGCCGCCATCTCTGAGTAACGACGTCCTAGGAGAATCCGATAGGCATGGATTTCAAGTGCGCGGCGATCAGACGTTTCCGGTGCAGGGTCTGCAGTGTCACCTAGAACCATTGCCTCAACGAGTCGATCAGGCAACGTGAGCAACCCCGTACTTAGGAGAATTTGAGCCACCTCCTCAACCAAGGGATCATTGTCTTTCAATATCTCGCAGAGTGATTGAGTCGCTACTCCAACAGATTCCAGTAGCTCCAATTGATTGTTGCCAGCCGCCTCCAGGTGCTTAGGATCAAGCAAAGGGGAGCGTAGCCGCACCGCCTCCATGAGCGTGAAATCATCCGAACGGGATGCGGCGACTATTGGAGCGACCCCATCAAAGAACACCTTGAGGATTGGTAACGTACCGTCCAACAGCGCGTTATTCAGATGCTCAACGGCATAGAGTGCTGCGAATACCCCTTCAAACCCCATACGACGGGCAGCCATCTTGTGCTCGAGGATCAGCGTCTTGCGGCCTTCCCTGCCAGTCGCCCACTGAGCATCACCCGTGATCTCTGCCATTTGATCAGCGATTTGGTCTTCCAAGCTGAAATCTTGCCCTGGTGCTTTCCGGATACAGAACATACGCACCGCACCTTGGGCAGCTCCCGGCTTCGGTATCTGCTTATGATCATCCGCGCCCGCGCGGATCTTGTTGATTAAATCGACAACTCGGATCGGGCAACGACGATTAATACGTTTTTCAGGCTTGGCCCAGTCCGGAGGTATCGCCTCATAAAGCTTTGGCTTCCCGTCGTTGTAAATACGCTGCATCGTGTCGCCAAGCAGTCCCAAGCAAAATCTTCCAGGAATGGCTGCCTGAGCCTCCAAGAATGCATCCATGAGCGAGCCGTTCGTATCTTGGCTTTCATCGATGAGCAGCACCGGGTGCCGATCCGCCATAACATCGAGTAGAGGCGGCTTGGGTAGAAACGCTGCGGCCATCTGAATCACTTCACTGTGGCTCAGCGATTGCCTACTTCGGTTGTCTCCCGTCGGGCTGTAGGTAAAGTCGACAATTTCACCCAGGGACTCCAGACGACGAGCTTTGCTATCCCGGCTCGCCTGGTTAGCCAGGTAGGTCTTGTTTGCTGATTTCGCCCGACCGAGCCTATCGTCCAGTTCAGCGATGTCGCTCGCCAACTTGGTACGTAACCATTCACGAATGTCGTCGTTGAAGCCCTTGATCATCTTCCACGAGAAAGCATGAATCGTTGAAACCTCAACCAGCGGATCGTGCTCAAGTCGACGCGCAATCTCCTCACAAGCTGCGTTGGTGTACGTGATGATCGCGATTTGTCGGCCTTCAAAGGTGAGGCGCTGACGCTCGCGTTCTTTAAGGGATTTCACTGCGACGACGAGGGAGTGGGTCTTTCCTGAGCCGGCACCGGCGTATAGGAAAAAACTGCGTGGCATCTCTAGGTTAAGACACTCCCGGATAACGTCATCCGCAGTGGGCGTCATTTCATCGGCGGCATCCTTTGTGGCATTCATTCGGAAGTCACCTCGACACTGGCCGTCGGGATAATCAAGAGCTCCTTACTCTTCTTCTTCAACTTATCCTCTAACCAGACGAGCCCTTCCCGGATGTACTCTGGAACAGCCAACCTGGCGAAGTCCGGGTCTCCAAGCACCTGTAAAGCGAACTCCGCCTTGTCACCCGACCTGAGCGCTTCGAACAAAGCCTGACATAGATCGTCTGCAGTTGCAGAATCACGCAACGCTTTGGCGAAAGCCTTGGTCAGACCCCGGCCTTGCTTCGTTGCAAAGTGCTTCACATTACTCAGCACCAGACTGTCTTCAAACGTGTTGGGCAGCGCCTGATCTTCACCTTTAGTATTGGGCAGAACAACGTTGATAGGTGTCTGATAAGCAATACGGATCGCAAACAAGTCATCTATCTGCTGTGATTTTTGCTCCGCATCCAGATCCAGCAAACTGTCGACATCATGCTTAATTCCCAGGGCGGTTACCCAACTGCGCAGGGTGGGGTTATTGGTTACTTGTTCCGCCTTCCGCTTGACGGGTACCGCTGATTTCTTCAGTCCGGCATCCAAGTCCGTGATCACCAGCGTCACAATTCCCAGCGCATCGACTAAAGGCCTGAGGCGATGCGCGTGACTGCCTCCAATATCCAGGATGGTGATGTAGCAGCGGTCAAGAAAGGGAAAATGACTGCGAAGGAAATGCGGCATCATCATTCGCTCCGCAGCGCCTTCTACCAAGATCACAGCGTCCGCGAAGAAGAGATCTGCATGCTGCGCCCGGAGGTAACGAGTCACAAACTCCTTGGTTTGCCTGTGACGGTTTTTGTCCCCGAACACTGTGCTCAAGTTTGTGACGGTGGACACTGGGATGGGCACATCGGCCATTCCTGCGGGTAGCCTTCGGAAATATCGAAGGTTTGCATAATCCGTCTCATGAGCAACATGGCTGGAGTGTGAGCTGACCACTAGCTGTGTTTTGAGCCTAGGGTATTTCTTAAGAAGCGGGTCATTACATAGGACGTGATACGCGTGTTTGATGAAGGCTTGTTGCACCTGGACATGAAGATGAGCTTCAGGCTCCTCAATCAGCACGAGGTGGATCGGCTCGACCCCTTCGTCGGACTGCTCCTCGGTATTTTTATACTTCCTCAGCCACTCATCCCGAAATGCCATCAACTGAAAAATCATTGAGATCAGGTTCTGATAACCGAGGCCATTGGATGTTTCGGGGAGGCGCATGGGAGGAGCTCCAGGTGCACCTGCGACTGAATCCAACTCGAACAGAACCGCAGCTTCATGGTTCATACCGTCCGTAGGGGAAAGCCGAGTTTCTACCCTGATCGCCGGGTCAGTATTATTCGGATAGCCCAGGCCTGCGACCTCCACAAGGGCAGGCGCGAAACTGGAGGTTAGTCGGGAATCGAAAGCCGACTGTGCAGCTTGAATGGCTGTCAGCGCCTCCAAGTCCGAAATATCAGGGCTGTCACCAGGGTCGAGATGCCGGCTATAGTAAGCACGCAATTGCTCAGTCAGTTTTTTCCCTGAACCACCTCTTCCCTCAGTGATGGACTCCTCGGCGCTATTACCGAAGCCGCGCTGCGCATTGATCTCGTGCACGCGTATAAGATCGGTCAGTGGATTGGTCTCCAGCGCAAGTGCATTCGCGGAAAGCTCTTGCAGGCAAGCGTGACGAGTCTCGGGATCTGGTTCGCAGAGCTGCGCCGGGTCGAGACGATACCAGCGTATGGTGAACATCGCCCCCAAGCGACGGTTAAGGTAGTCATGCAGGCTTTGAGGCCAAAGTGAGAGGGTTGGCGGCGTTTTTCCTTCCTCGGTCTTGTTCAAGATCTCCTGCTGCAGCGTTTTTACGCGGTTACGCTCTTTCCGATAATCGGTGAATAGTTTGGCCATGTCCTTAGGCTCAAGTCGAAAACGCATTCCGACGCAGCCACCTTTCCAGGCAAAATTTGGAATCAGATCCTTGATGTGGTGCAGCTCCCCTTGCGAGGCTTCCACCCATAGATCGAGAGTCGGTAGCCAGTGCGCCCACTGGTTTGCCGCTGGTATCTCAAAGATGTCGCCAGCCTCCTCCCACTGGGCACCTATGGCGTTGATGGTCTTGAGATGAGCAAGCGTTAAATCCTGAAGGCGGAAAACACTCGCTTTCGAGAGCAGAAATTTACGCAACGCCAACATCGCGGAGGACTTACCACTATTGTTGGCCCCGACCAAAAGGGTTGTGGTGCTTGCCAAGTCGATTCGAACGGACAGGAGCTTGCGGAAATTCGCGATCTCCAAGTACTGGATCTGCATAGCCTCTTCCTTGTGACGGCTTAAGGTAATACGCCGGGCTGATGGATTCTGAGACTCTAGCTCAGCACCTGCAGAGCTCCAATAGACATAGTGAGTTTTCGCCACTGCGCTCTGGCGAGGGGGGCCTTGAGCCAATCAACACTTCGCATTAGCCTGCTGAAGATATGTGTCCAAGATCAGTTGACCATTACATTGCAGGCTCAAGCTCAGCGGCCATCAAAAAGTACCTCCCTACTCCAGCCCGACACACCAGCAATGCCATACCTAATACCCTACGACGGGAATTAACGTCACACCCTCGGCACTGCGATGAGCATCGTCGACGCAGCTCATTTTCCTGGAGTACAGCCAAGGACCTAGGAGATAACGCTTTCCTCACGTAGATTCCGCAGCTGAACTGACGACAAGGGCATCGTCAACGCGAGTTGACCTGGGGGGTGCATGGACGTGGATTTCTGGACGAAGTGGGCAACTCTTGCAGTGGCTGTCGTAGCTGCGATTTCCGGAGTGTGGAGCCTACTCATTCAACTCCGTGGTAAGCGCGATAACTTCAAAGTCGGTATGGGCACGATCAGCCCGGAAGTGCTCCCGGAGACGGTGATGCACGTTGTCAGCATCAGCGAGCACCCCATCAAAATTGCTGACTATGGCTTCATCGAACTGAACGGCAAGCTCACGTCGATTCCAATGGAAGCAGAGCTCAAGAACTACATCGCGCACGAGGGGCTCTTTAGAGGAGCCATGCTGCTTGAAAAGCGTGGTGATTCGATGGAGGTAGGCTACTGTCGACGAAAAGCTGCAATCGGCTGCTTTGCCCTGACAAACCTTCAGGCTTATCCGAAGATAGCCTTCAATTACGACACCTCTCTTTGGAAGAAAATTAAGGTGCGCTCGCAGCTTTACTGGAAAGGAAAATCGTATTGGCTATGACTACCTACATTAGAGACCTAGAGAGTGACTTTCACGATTTAATTGAACTAATGGTTGCCATGATCGATGCTAGGGCAGAGAGTCCTATGACGCCAGGAATGGAGTGGTTAAATGATATCCAGACACTTTCCGTAAAGCTCTTCAAGCAACTCTGCTCAACTAAAAGCTTGGCTGATGGCTGTATGTTCCAGAGCGCTACAGGGAAAGAAATTGGCTTCATAGATCATGGCTCAATCTTTATCTTGGCTCGTGCAGCAATCGAAAACTTTTTGGTCTTGCACCGGATATTTAGCAGTCCACCTGAGCAGGCGAAATTTCGGCACGCCCTCTGGCAGTACGCGGGACTCGCAGACCGAGCGAGCCTGACGACCTCTACTGACGAGGGACGCATCAAGCAAGCAAGTGCCAAGATGCAGATGGCCGAGCTACTTGAGGTTATTGAGGCATCACCTTTATTGAGTTCTTATTCCGCCAAGGAAATTAAAGAATTGAAGAAAGGTAACTGGAGAGTTGGCTGGTCATGGGGCAGCGAGGCAGTGAAAGCGGGGTTCCACAAAGCGTACTTTGACAACATGTACGGCCACCTCTGCGGGTACTCACATAGCAACTACATAAGTGCGATGCAGATCGGCCAGGCTCAGGAGGTTGAAGACCAAGAGAAACTCGGGCGGTCAGGAGTCCAAATTTGCATCCACATAATGGCCCACTTCATCCATCTATACGCGTCTACTTTCCCCCTAGCCGCCGAAATACTTGCCGCCTCTTCTACGAAGACTACTGCAGAGTTATGGCACTTCAAAGCCGAACATATGGATCACTTCTACGATCAGCAAAAGACCTAAAGTAGCATCCCGTAGTGACAGGTAGAAACCGGCCAGATGCTGTCACTGTAGCTTCGTTGGTAGTGGATGAGCTTCGCGCGAGCTTTCACCAATCATTGAAATCGAGGATGTTCGCCTTCCGTACCAAATCGAAGTGTTCAGTTCGCAGGATTTGCTCCCAATACTGCTCACGCTGCAATTTAGTACCAGCTCCGCGCCATTCGACCACCCGGATCGCAGCCGTTCGAGCATAAGCTGGGAGCACATTGTCAAGATGAACATCACATCCCGAATACCCAAACACAATTATTTCTTCTGCCTCATGGCAGCAATCGTTCAGGTAGTCCCAATAAGTTGAAAGGACTTCGGACGCGCCAATAACAGAACGTTTATGGATAACGTGGGTTAAGACAATATGGTTTGAGATCTCCATAGAATTCATGGTTAACATGTCCCGCGTCCTCTTCCGGGTAGCGCCGCGCCTGTCGTCATAGAAGAGAGGAGCCCCATGCAAGTGCAGGTAATAGCCGAAATCGTTTCCGTATCGACGCTCAAGCGTCTCCGCCCCCGTCGATCATGCCATCGACCAGGTAGCCCCGGTAGCCGCCGTTCATAAAACCGGCGTCAATGAGGGCCGCATAGAGCAGCCGGTCGTAATTCAAAGTTGCGATATTAGATTTTAGTTTCGCGGATGAAATCGAAAAGTGGATCAAGAAAAGTATCGGGTAGTGACCCGTCGTATAAATGCAGATCGGAGGCAACCCGGTGTATGTACTTCGCGACGGCAGTCGGAAACTGCTGCCCCCCTGTAGACAACCAGTGAACGTCTTCATATAATTTTGTTAAGCATGTTGCATGCCGCGACGACGTGGAGCGTGTCGAGCTGATCCTCGCCTTGCGGCGCCTCGCCGTCGTTATTTACACAGCGACCGACCAACTTTTTATGATAGTCAGGTAGGTGGCGCGGATGATTCCGTACGTCTTCCAACGCCCGCGCCAAAGAGAAGTGCTCTTGGTCCAAGGCGATTCCAAGACCGTTGCCAAACACCAGCGTCTTTTTCCTTGCCATAATTATTCCTGGCTCGACATCTCATTTGTCGGGACATTATACCCAACGCCATTACTAAATAGTTGCACTTGAAGCTGCTGCGTTCTCAACGGATACACAGTCAGCGACTGTTAGCAGACTGCGGGTCAAAAATCTCAGGGGCTTACAAACCTATGACAAGCAGCTATTTCTGCGGATGAACATCTACCCATTTTCAATCGCTGCTTTTGGCCGGGAGCGGTCTGTTGGAAGAGCGATAGGCGCCCCTTAGCCTTATCGCACCTCTACGCCCTAGTATGTTGCCCTCCTAAAACCCACGGGCTAGACTGCTCGCGTCGTGGTAAATCCCATGACCGGGCGTGAGAACCCGGATCTTGTCCAAGGCGCGGTAGCGCCATAGTGCAAAGCTAGCGGTTATCCGTTGAGCTTCTGCATATCTATGGCGGGCCGTGTGAGGCAGGCTTTTGCCTGGCCGGTTCCCTTGGACGCCGGTTTCTCACCCTTGCACGGTCCGCCTCCTACGCTTGTGAGAAGGCTGGTAGGCGGCTCCTTAATCTGTCCAAGGAGCATAAGGAAAATGCGCTATCCCTTTTTTACCCAAGAGCTCCGCCCTTGGCCTATGGTCTTGCTGTCTGCCTCTGATCTGGAGGTGTGCCATGGCTGAGTTCGAATCCTGCGTTGTACCTTTCCCACTGCAGCGTAGTCCGCTGCATGAATCTGAACGTTCTCCCCTGCCCTCTGAAGCTGCTGCAGAAACGCGTGCGGTCATGCTTGGCCATCTGCTCGATCAACTTGCAGAGCCTGAAGGCGTGCCACCTGACGACATGCGCGTGCGTATCGCGGCGTACTCCGCGCTGGATCTGCTCGATGAGATGGTGGTGCTCTATCGCCGCGCACTCTCCGAAGTCCGAGGAGGTGCAGCATGAACAAGGATGTCGTGACGTGTCTGCCCTCTCACGATGGCCAGCCAGGTACTGAAATCGCCTGGGCGGCTGACTGCCGGGAGGCATTCAACCGAGGCGTGAAGCTGGCCCAATCCTGGCTGGACAGCGCCTTTGGTGGATGGCTCTGGGCAGTAATGATCGCCGAGCGTGACCTGCTGCCGCGGGCCATCGACAGGCGTGCCTTCGAGGTGGGCTTCCTGGGCCGTATTCATCAACGATTGTGCTCGCATCAGGTTGGTGCACTAACTTTTGATAAGAGCACCAGTGCTTGCCAGCCGGAACGGCAACCGCATTCAAAAACGGCTTGTCATTGTTGACCTGCCATGCCCCCTGGTCTGCTGACAGACCAGGGGGCATGTTCCATCTCGCGGCTTTCTAGAGATACATGGTTGTGAGGTCGTACCGGCCCTATCTCGCGACCCCGCACATCACAGAATCACCCACTTCAGATCCGGCCCTTTAGCTCCTGCCTACTCGCATATGCGGTACGCACTAAGACTTGATAGTTAACCGAGCATAGACTCTTGCTGCATAAAATGGACGTCCATGTAGCCATATCGAGATAGGCCTCTTGCGCCACCTAGAAGCCAAGTAGGGAAGACTCATCGACTTGCGCCATGGCTCCAGCGCGCATACAACGCACGCGCCGCAGCATCAAGGCAGAAGCCTAGTACCCCGATCAGAAGCACCATGGCCATCAGCTCCGAATAGGCCAGCCGATCACGGGTATCGAGGATGTAATAGCCCAGTCCGGCACTGACGCCGAGCATTTCGCAGGGCACCAACACGATCCACAGGATGCCGATGGCCAGGCGCACGCCGGTCAGCACATGGCCGAGCACGCCGGGCACTATCACCCGGCGCAGGGTTTCCCAGCGCGTCGCACTGAGGCTGCGTGCCAGCTGCAGCCAGCGGCCGTCGAGCTGCTTCACGCCAGCGGCGGTGTTGAGCAGGATCGGCCACACGGCGGCGAAGGCCAGCAGGAAGTAGATCGGCTGGTCGCCGACGCCCATCACCATCACGGCAATCGGCATCCACGACAGCGGCGAGATCATCCGCAGGAACTGGAACGCCGGTGTGGTCGCCCATTCCAAGTTGCGCCAACTGCCTACCAGCAACCCCAGCGGCACGCCGACCAGCAGCGCCAGGCCAAGGCCTATGACGATGCGCTTGAGGCTGACCAGCACATGCTCGAACAGCTCTGGCCGCTGCAGCAGCTCGACCAGGCTGGCCAGCGTGGCCTGGGGCGTGAACAACGCCACCAGGCCTTCGCCGCTGCTGAACGCTGCCAGCAGCAACCACCACAGGACGAACAAACCAAGCAGCCCGGCCAGGCCGAGCCCCCAGCTCTTCAGCGAAGTGCTCACACCGCGATCTCCTCGATGCGCTCGAAACTTTCTGGTGCCCCGAAGGCCTTGAGCCCGCCGACCGACTCGATGGCCGTGCGCACGAAGCGATCGTCCACCAGATCGCGCGCCGTGGCAGCCGGGTCGAGATCTGCGAGGAAGCGGCTGTTGCCTTCGATCAGCGTGCTCTTCAGGCGCTTGACCAGTTCCTCGGTGTAGCTGGGAAAGGGATAGGGCTGGAAGTCGATACGCTTGTCGGCCCAGTCGCCGTGCTGGATCGCGCCACTGGCCAGGTAGGCGTCACGTTCGTTGGCAGCCGGTGCCAACACCCGGCCGAGCACATCCGGCGCATGCGGGGTGTAGCGATTGGCACCGTCCTTGGATAGCAGCTGCGCCGCCTCCACGCGGTTCTCGCGCGTCCAAAGTTGTGCCTTGACGATGGCGTTGACCACCTTCTGCGACCATTCGGGGCGGTTGTTCAGATCGTGCTCGTGCATGAACACCACGCAGCAGGCGTGGTTGCGCCATACATCGCCGGTGAAGCGCTGGATGCGCCCGACCTTGAGGTTCTCGGCCAGGGCATTGAACGGCTCGGCCACGATGTAGCCGGCAATGCGCTTGCTGGCCAGAGCCGGCGGCATATCCGAGGGTGCCAGCACCACCAGGTTGACCTCGTTGGCAGAGATATTGGCGTTTGCTGCCCTGCTCACCGGGGTCAGGCCGCTGTCGCGCAGCAACTGTTGCACCACCACGTTGTGGATCGAGTACCAGAACGGAATGGCGATGGACTGCCCGCCGAGCTGCTTCACGTCCTCGATGCCAGGGGCCACGGTCAACCCAGAACCGCCGACGTGGTTCCACGCCACCACCTTGGCCGGCACCTGGCTGCCGTAGCGTGCCCACACGGTCATCGGCGACAGCAGGTGGATGACGTTGACCTGGCCGGAGATGAACGCCTCGATCACCTGCGCCCAGCTGCGCAATAACACCGGGCGCTCGGACTGGATGCCCTCGGCCTCGAACAGGCCATTGTTGTGCGCCACCAACAAGGGCGTGGCGTCGGTGATAGGCAGGTAGCCGATACGCACCGGAGCGTCCGGCTCGCTGGCGGCACGCGCCTGCAGGCTGGTCAGCAGCGGGAAGGCACCGGCTGCGGTGAGCAGGCCAGTCAGTTTGATGAAATCACGACGCGTATGAGTGGGATCGTCCAGGCACATGGCAAGGCTCCAGCGGTTCGATTGAATGTCCGTTGTTGCGGCTCGCCCGCCGTAGGGTTTTGAGGATGTCGACGCGCAGGGCGCCCAGCTCATCGACCAGGTCAGCGCGTGGCTGCGGCAGGTCGATGTGCCACTGATCGAGCGTGTGCGCCGGGGTGCCACCCAGTAGCAGGATACGGTCGGACAACAGCAGCGCTTCATCGATGTCATGGGTGATCAGCACGGCGGCGGTCTGCCGCTCGCGGATCAGGTTCAGCAATAACTGTTGCATGTCGGCACGGGTAACTTCGTCCAGCGCGCCGAAGGGTTCATCGAGCAGCAGTACATGCGGTTCGCGAGCCAGACAGCGGGCCAGCGCGGTGCGCTGGGCCATGCCGCCGGAGAGTTCGCTGGGGTAGCGCGCGCGGGCGTGGGTAAGATCTACGGCGGTGATCGCCTGGTCGATCAGTGCCTGACGTTGCGCCCCCGTGCGACTCGGCTGGCGAGCGAAGTCCAGGCCGAAGCCGACGTTCTGCTCCAGGCTCAACCAGGGCAGCAGCGACGGATCCTGAAAGGCCACAGCCACCCGAGGGTGCGGGCCGTTCAGCACTTCGCCAAATAGCTCCACCCTGCCCTGCTGCGCCGCCTGCAAGCCGGCCAGCACACGCAGCAGGCTGGACTTGCCCACTCCGCTGGGGCCAAGAATGCTGACCAGCTCGCCGGCACGCAGCTCCAGCTGGAAACCTTCCAGCACGCTGCGCTGGGCGTAGCCCAAGCTGATGTCACGGGCGTGCAGGACGCTCATGCTGCCAGCTCGCCGTGCTTGCGCAGCTCACTACGCAACTGCACCAGGCTCGGCGTGACCACCGGCACGAAAGCCGACTCGCGCAGGCGCCGGGCAAAACCGCTGCCATGTGCCTGCAGGTAAGCCTTGCCGCCGCTGGCCTGCAACTCCAGCTGTACCGCCTCGGCCGCCACTTCGGCCAGACCGATACGGATCTTGAACAGCGGCACCGGGCCGGCGGCGAAATGGCCGTGTTTCAACCCATCGTGCAGCGCGCGCTTAAGCCCTTTGAGTTCACCTTCGAGCACCTGGCATTCGCCTTCCAGTACAGAACGACCGTCGCCAAGCCGCGCCTTGGCTTCCGCCAGGGCACGCCGCGCCAAACCGATCGACAACCCACACTGCAAGCCGAGGAAAGCCGGACGCACACGTGGTAGGTAACTGCGTGCATCGGCGGCGATCAGCCAGTCACGGCTGAGTGCTGCGCTTTCGATACGGATTGCTGCGGTATTGCTCGACTGCAGACCAAGGAGTTGCAGGTCATCACTGCGTACCAGCCCTGGCAAGTCATACGGCAGTGCCGCCACGAAAGGCTGCGCGCCCGGCAGGTCGATTGCAGCGGCCACGGTGAAACCACTCTTGCGCAGGTTGGTCACCCACGGCAGTTGGCCGTCCAGTCGCCAGCCATCGTCATGCGCCTGGGCCACCACGCCCAATTGCTCGATGCCGGAGAGAAACTTCATGGCATTGGACAGACCTGTGGCACCCGCCTTACGCCCACTCAGTAGGTCATCCAGCAAGCGTTCGCGCAGCCCCGCGTTATCGCTATGCAGCAGGTACTCGATAAAGGCGCGCTGGCCCCACAAGACGAACGCGGCGGTCAGCGAGTGGCTGGCGACCTGGGCGATGGCTTCGACAGCATCGGTCACGTCCCCACCCACGCCGCCGAGCTCAGGTATAACGCCATGGCGCAGCACATCGGCGGCAGCCAGTTGGCCAAGCAGGTTTTCGCCATCGAGCAGGCCACGGTCGAGTGCATCGGCCTGATTGTCCAGCCATTGACGCAATGAGTTGTCGAGCATGCTGTCGGTCTCCTTCTCAGGCTCAGGCCTCGGTCTGCTGCCAGCGATAACGCTCGAGCTCCGGGTTGAGCGGCGTATGGGCGAAGCTGTTGGCGAAGTTGCACAGGGTGGCCAGGCTCACGCCGAGGATCACCTCAAGCGCATGGCCCTCTTCGAAACCGGCCTCCTTGAACGCCTGATACTCGGCGTCGCTGACGTTGCCACGGGTGGCAATCACTGCACGGGTGAACGCGGCCAGGGCTTCATGACGGGCGTCGGGCAATTCACCTCGGGCGCGCAGCGCTTCGATCACCTCGGCTGGCAACTTGGCCTTGTTCTGTGCCACCGCTGTGTGGCCGGCGACGCAGAAACTACAACCGTGAGTGGTGGCGGCGATCAGCTGGATCACCTCACGCTCTGCCAGGCCGAGGCTGGCCTTGCCGTTGAGTGCGGAGACGGTGACGTAGGTTTCCAGTGCTGCCGGCGCATTGGCCAGAACAGCCAGCAGATTGGGAATGAAACCCGAAGTGTTCAAGGCGTTCTGCAGGAACGGACGAGCTTCTTGCGGGGCCGATTCAAGAGTCTGTAGGGTGACGCGAGACATGGTTCATCTCCTAACCAAGAGGTGTGGCACTATTGTCTTGGTTATAAAAATCCTGAGCCATATTCTAAAGTCGCGTTCACTTGCTCCTGAGTCTTTCCATTAGATGAATTCTTCCACTGCCCCTTTTGAATGGTTATTAGACAGCCTGGAACTGGACGCCAGCCTGTTCCATGTCGGCCGTTACTGTGGCAGTTGGCAGGCCAGTACTCACGGTCTGGCACGCGCCAGCTTCCACCTGCTGGTACAGGGCGAGTGCTGGCTGCACCTGCACGAGCGCGAACAGAGCATCGCCCTGCACGCCGGCGACGCCGTGTTTCTGCTGCGCGACCTGACCTATCGGCTGTCCGATGCCGCCTCGCCCGAACAGGCGCAGTGCAACCCGCGCATCGCCATGCAGGCATTGGACGCTAACGCACGCGATGGCGTAAGCCTGGTCTGCGGTTTCTTCCATTTCCGTCCGGGGCTAAGCAGTCTGATCATCGACGCCCTGCCCGATCACCTGATCCTGCGCGCCGGTGATCCAGGCTCCAGCGCTGCACGGCGCCTGTTCGAACTGATCATGGAGGAATGCTCGCATAGCGAAGGTCCGGCCGGCGCCCTGCTCGAGCGCCTCAGCCACCTGTTGTTTCTCTACGTACTGCGCGAGCAGAGCAAGGCTGTGGCTGACCTCGGCGGCCTGCTGGGCCTGGCCCGCCACCCGCAATTCGCCGCCCTACTCGAATGCCTGATCGCCCAACCCCAGCAGGCCTGGCCACTGGAACAGATGGCCGAATTGACCGGCCTGTCGCGCTCAGCCTTCTGCAAACGTTTCCAGGAACTGGCCGGAACCTCGCCTGGCCACGTACTACTGAGCCTGCGCATGCGCCAGGCCTGCCGCCTGCTGCAGCAAGGACAACCGGTCGCCGAGGCAGCCGATGCCTGCGGCTACCAGTCAGTAGCCGCCTTTACACGGGCATTCAGCAAATTAAATGGGATCTTGCCGGGGGCTTACCGGAAGCAGTTCGGATGAGCACAGATAACAAGCGATAGCGAACAAAGTAAGTAAATCGTAGCTAGTATCTAGCGCGAGGGGTACGGCGGCCGCATGTTGGTGAGCAGGCCTACTCGGTTTAGCTTACGCACTAGGCCGATTCTCGTACGACCTGGGCGACCGCTTTACATTGTCCCGGGCGTTGGCCCACCAGCGCTCATATCGCGTCAACCAAGAATCAGGAGGTTGCTCGCGCCTCAAGGCTGAAACGCGACCACTTGCTCAAGCAGCTCCCGCCCCCACGACGAATGCGTTTCACGCTTAGAACCCCACCGCCTGCCCATCTCTCCGACTGTCGCTGGCAGCCACATAGCCATGGGCAGGGTCATCCGAGAGCCGCCAGATGAACTGCCCTGAACCGAAGTCCATGTATGGGTCTTCCACGGATTTCAGACGGTTGCCCAATGCCTCCAGGCCGCGTACGGCATCGGCATTCATGCTGGCCTCCAGGTCCACAGAGAAATCCCGGTTGACCTTCCAGCGTGGAGCGTCGCAGGCTGCCTGGGGCTGCTGCTGGTAATCGAGCATGCGCACCAGGGTCTGTACATGGCCTTGGGGCTGCATATCACCTCCCATTACGCCAAAACTCATCTGCGCCACACCATCACGGGTTAGAAATGCCGGGATGATGGTGTGGAACGGCCGCTTGCCGGGAGCCACCACATTGGCCGAAGCCGGATCACTGGAAAATCCGGCACCGCGATTCTGCAAGCTGACGCCATAACCCGGCACCACGATGCCGGAGCCGAAGCCCATGTAGTTGGACTGGATAAAGGACACCATCATGCCGTTCTCGTCGGCGACGCTGAGGTAAACGGTGCCACCCGACTTGGGCAGACCGAAGCCCGGGTGACTTGCCTTGCGCGGGTCGATGGCCCTGGCGCGTTGCGCGAGGTACGCCGGCTCGAGCATCTGCTCGGGCGTGACCTCCATGCTGCGCGGGTCGGCGACGTAGCGGTAGACGTCGGCGAAGGCCAGCTTCATGGCTTCGATCTGCAGGTGCTTGGACGCCGCCGAGTCGACCGGTAGAGCGGCCAGGTCGAAGTGTTCAAGAATGCCTAGCGCGATGAGCGCCGCGATGCCCTGGCCATTCGGCGGTATCTCGTGCACGTCGTAACCACGGTAACGCTGTGAAATCGGTGCGACCCACTCTGGGTTATACCCCCGTAGATCCGCCGCGGTGATGTTGCCACCCGTGGCCAGGGCATGGCCGATGATGGCCTCCGCGATCTCACCCTCGTAGAACGCCTGTGCGCCCTGCTCGCCCAGCAACCGCAAGGTGCGTGCGGCGTCGGCGAAGACGAACTTCTCGCCGGTCTTCGGCGCCCGACCATGGGGCATGAAGGCATCGGCGAAGCCCGGTTGATCCTGCAGATCGGGAACCGCTGCCGCCCACTTGTGCGCCACTATGGGCGCGATGGTGATGCCGCGCTCGGCCACCTCAACCGCGGGAGCCAGCACCTCGGCGAAGGGGCGTTTGCCGAAACGCTTGTGCAGCGCGGACCAACCGGCTACCGCGCCGGGTATGGTGATCGAATCCCAACCGCGCACGGGCCGTTTTGCGTGGCCATGGCCGTCCTCTCCATAGCGCTGACGGAAGTACTCTGGCGTCCAGGCGCAGGGCGCGGTGCCGGAAGCGTTGAGCCCATGCAGCGAGTCGCCGTCCCACACCAGGGCAAAAGCATCGCTGCCCAACCCACAGGAAACCGGTTCGACCACAGCCAGGGTGGCAGCCGCGGCGATGGCCGCATCCACGGCGTTGCCGCCTACCAGGAGCAGGCGAAGCCCGGCCTGGGCTGCAATGGGGTGGGAAGTCGACACCACATTGCGGGCGAACAACGGGATGCGGGTAGTTGGGTAGGGGTTGCGCCAGTCGAACGACATGAAACTCTCCTTCAATGTTTACGGGGCCGGGCGGCGCCCGGCTCCCAGAAAATCACGCGGCGCTGAAGCCATCTCACGGTCTGTGCCCCGCACAGGCCGATAAAGGCCAGCAGAATGACCCCGGCGAACATGGTCGCGAGGCTCATGCTTACCGAGCTTGAAGCGATCAGGTAACCGAGCCCGCGCTGGGCCGACAGGAATTCACCGACTACCGCGCCGATCAACGCCAGCGACACGCCGATCTGCAGGCCGGCGAACACTTCGCCGGCCGCGGCCGGGAACTTCACGTGAACTAGCAGGTAAAGCCGCGAGGCGGAAAAGGACCGGCAGGCGTCGAGCAGCTCCGGGTCGGTACGCCGAATGCCGTTTACTGTGTTGACGAACAGCGGGAAGAAGCACACCAGCGCCACCAGCACGATCTTGGACGTCATGCCGAAGCCGAACCACACCAGAATGATCGGCCCCAGGGCGACCTTGGGGGTTGCCTGCAGGCCGATCAGCAACGGGTAGACGAAGCGCTCGAAGGTCTGCGATTCGGCCAGCAAGGCGCCCAAGGTGATGGCCAGCAGGCAACCAATGGCATAGCCGCTGAGCGTTTCGCCCAGGGTGACGCCGATGTGTGGCCACAGGCTGCCATCGGCGAAACCGCCGGCCAAAGCCTGGTAGACCGTCAAGGGCGCGGGCAGCAGGTAATCGGGAATCTCCAGCAGGCGCACGGACAGGTCCCAGATCAGGATCAACACCGCCAGGCTGATCAGGGGGTAAAGCACGGGCAGCAGTCTACGCATGGGTGAAGTGCCTTCTCAGCTGTTGGCAGAGTGCGGTGAAGGTTGGATCGACCAGGGTCTCAAGGCTACGCGGCCGTGGCAGCGCGATCGCCACCTCGTCGATGATGCGACCAGGCCGCGGCGACATGACCAGCACCCGGTCGGCCAGGAACACCGCCTCCTGAATGCTATGGGTGATGAACAGCACCGATTTACGCTGCTGGCTCCAGATGTGCTGCAGCTCCAGGGTCAGCGCTTCGCGGGACAGCGCATCGAGGGCCGCGAACGGCTCGTCCATCAGCAGCAGGCGCGGGTCGTGCAGCAGCATGCGGGCGATGCCGACCCGCTGCTGCATGCCGCCCGACAGCTCGAACGGGTAGTCGTTGGCGAACGGTGCGAGGCCGACCAGCTCGAGCAATGCCAGTGCCCGCTGACGCGCCTCGGTGATGGGCAGGCCGAGGGTACGTGCCGGCAGCAGCACGTTGTTCAGCACGGTTTTCCAGGGCAGCAGATTGGGCTTCTGGAACACCACGCCGGTGTGCCGGCTCGGGCCGTCGATGCCCTGCCCGGCCACACTGACCTGCCCGGCGCTGGCCTCGAGCAGGCCCGCCGCGAGTTTGAGGATGGTGGACTTGCCGCAGCCCGAAGGCCCGAGCACGGCCACGAACTCGCCGTCTTCGATGCGCAGGTTCACCTCGGCCAGGGCCTGGATCTCGCCACGTCGGGTCTGATAGGTCAGCCCTGTGTCCTGCAGGGTCAGGGCCGCGCTCATGACTGCGCCTCGCGGGCACGCAGCGCATCGGCAAGGAAGGCCAGCACGGCGTGCCAGCTTTCGCGGTTGGCCCGGGCATTGGCGACAGGGGTGCCGCCGCCGCTGATCAGTACCCCGGCGACCGGATGAACCTTGGCGATCTGGGTGGTCGGCACGAACGGAAAGCCGATGGCGTGGCCCGCCCCTTCGCCGCGCACATGGGTGACCGGCCAGGCATGGCCGGCTGCCTGCAGTTCGGCCTGGATGCGCTCGCTGTAGGCGCTGGACGGCCAGAAGCCATCGTCGCTGCCCGAGATCAGCAATACCGGCCCCTTGATACGCTCAACCGGGATACGCGCCGCCTCGACACTGGCGGCATGTGCCTCCACCGCCACGAACGCCGGCGCCTGGCGAATCGCCGCGCCGGGCTCGGGCGGCTGGTCGAAGGCCCGCCAGTCGGCTGCCGGGTTGTCCCGCCAGACATTGCGCAGCGGCTGGCCGCGCCAGGTCCAGGCATCGGCGTCGCGGGCTTGCTCCGGGCGCCCGGCACGCAAGGTGCCGTGAATCACCGCACTCGGTACGTAGCCGATCACCGCCGATACCCGCTCGGGAAAGGTGGCGCCCAGCAGCAACGCCAGCTCACCGCCGCGCGACAGCCCGGCGACGGCGATGAAACCGTGTCGCGGCTGCAGCGTGCGCGCCGCCCAGTTCAGCGCCTGCTCGAAGTACTCCAGTGGCGTGTCGCTGATGTGCTCAGGCAGCCCCGGCGCCTTGAAGTAGGCCAGCGCCAATGCTGTGTAACCCTGTGCGGCATACAGCGCTGCACGTTGTTCCGGCGTGCCGCCACCCGAACCGTTGAGCACGATGACCAGAGGATGAGGGCCCGCAGCCGCGGGGCTGAACAAGCTGGCGCTGAGCCCCTCGTCGCGAATTTCCCGGCGGCTCACGCCGGGGGCGAGAAAGCGCTGGGTGAGCGTGGCCGAGGCACTGGCCCCTGCCGCGTCGCGGATCTGCAAGCGAATCGACAGCGGCTCCAGCCCTTCGCTGGCTTGCGGCCTGCGGGGCGGGCTCAGTTGACGCAACGCCCACACGGGCGCCAGCGCTTCCAGCTCGCTCCAGTCGCCATCGAATGGCAGCTGTGCATCGATATCCAGCGCACCGTCGGCCGCGATGTCGAAGCGGGCTTCGCTCTGCCACAAGCTGCCATCGGGGTGCTCCAGGGTGGTGGTCAAGCGCGCCAGCCCTGGGTCCAGCCCCCCTACGCAAATGCGCCGTGGCTGGTCGATCAGGCCATCGGCAATGTCGATCTCGAACGCCGGGCTCATTGCGCCGCCTCTGCCCGCTTGCGCAGGGCATCACGGTCGAAGTCGTTGAACGCCGGCACGAACTCGTTGGAGAACACCTGCTCCACCGGCACCTCAGCGCTGGGGAACTCGCCGGCTTCGGCCATGGCCTTGACCGCCGCGCGGATCGCCTGCAGGTCGTATTGCCCCGGCACACGCGGGCTGCCATCCGGGAAGTACAGGGTACGTTGCAGGCGCCGACTGAGCAGCGTCTTGGCATCTTCAAGGCCCTTGCCCTGGGCATCGGCAGGCTTGCTTTCCGGGTGCTGGCGCCAGAACGCCTGCACGCAGAACGCCGGGTTCACCTCGCACACGAACTGTGCCTCGGTATAGGCACGACCAAAGCGGCGGATCAGGTCCGGGTTTTCCCTGAAGGTATCCTGGTGCGCGATGAAGCCGTTGCCGGGGTTTTCCTGGAACACCTCGGGGTACTGGATGCGCCGGGTTTGCGTGCCGGAAAGCTCAAGCATGTCGCCCCAGCTGTTGTTGAAGTTGAGCGCATCCACCTGGCCGCTGCGCAATGCCTGAAAGCCCGCGCCGAGCGCGCCGACGGCGACGAACTCGACATTCTTGCCAGGCTCCAGCCCGGCGACGCGCAGGGCCGCGCGGCTGTTGGGCAGCGTGCCCCAGGTCAGGGCGCCGACACCGATCTTCTTGCCCTTGAGATCGGCCAGGGTATTGATCGGCGAATCGGCGAGCACCTGATATTCCAGGGTCTGGCTGGGAACACCGTTATAAAAGTAGCGCAGCGGCAAGGGGTTCTTGTTGAAGTGGCTGGAGAGCACCGGTTCAGCCACCGGAAAACCGAAGGTCACCCGCTTGCTGGCGACCTGTGGAAGCAAGGCGCCGGCGCCCTGGAACACCACGGTACTGACACTCAGCCCCTGTTCCTTGAACAGGCCCAGCTCCTGGGCTGCAGCGTAAGGCGCGCCGTCGTGGACGGCCGCTGGAATGGCCAGCGCGACGGTGACCTCGTCGAGGGCATGGGCTTGGCTGGCAACAGCCAGCGTCAGGGGCAGCAAGGAACGGATAGCGAAGCGCATTGTGGTAGATCCTAGGCAGATTGCGATTCAGACGTTCCGGTGGTCCGGTCACTGTCCAGGAGGTTTCGCCGAGCCCTGTCGAGCAAGGCCTTGCGGTCGATCTTGTGGGTGGAAGCCAGTGGCAGGCTGTCGAGGAACCACACCCGGCGCGGATGCTGGTAGGCCGGTGCATGGGCCAGGGCGAAATCCTTGATGGCCGCCTCGCCGACAGCACTGCCCTGGCGCCGGACGACGAAGGCCATGGGCTTGAACCCTTTGATCTCGTCCTCGACCGGCACCACGCAGGCCTGCTGCACCTCGGGGTGACGTTCGAGAAGCTTTTCCACCTCACCGGGATAGATGTTCTCGCCGCCACTGACGAACATGTCGTCACGGCGGCCGACGAAGGTATGGAAGCCGTCGGCATCACGGTGAAATACGTCGCCGGTAACATAGAAACCATCGACCGTGAACGGTACGGCCAGATCCGGGCGGTTGTGATAGCCGGACATCAACCCCGGGCTTTTCAACTCCAGCACGCCCTCGTCGGCCAGCGCGCCCGACTCGTCACGCAGGCGCACCTGCACGTCCGGATGGGCATGCCCCACCGACAGGGCCGGGCTGGGCAGGCCCTGGGGATGAGGCCCGAACACCACCGGCCCGCCTTCGGTGGTGCCGTAGGCGTTGATGACCCGCGCATTGGGCAGCAAGCGGTGGATCTGCGCCAGCAAGCTGGCACTCACCGGCGCCGAGCCCATACGCACCACCCGTACCGAGGACAGATCGGCATGCGCCAGCAGCGCCTGCTCGCGCAGCATCATGGCGATCATCGGCGGCACGGCGGTCAGCCAGGTGCAACGGTAGCGCTGGATCGCCTCGATGTAGGCCGCAGCTCCAAACTGCGGCAGCAGCACCGCGGTGGCCCCGCTGGCCAGCACCAGCAGCGCCAGGGCCAGGGCATTCATGTGATACAAGGGTGCGGCGATCAGCGTGCGCTCATCGCTCAGCGGCGTGGCCTGCAACCGGGTGCGCACGATCCACAAGTGGGCGCGGTGGCTCAGCACTACACCCTTGGGTTTGCCGGTGGAACCCGAGGTGTAGAGCATCATCGCCGGCTCATCGCCCTCGGGTTCGAAGGCGCTGAACGCCCCGGGCTCGGTGAACGCCTCGAGGCTCTCCGCCTCCAGCGACACCCAGGCCCTGCCCGCGGCAACCTGTTCATGGGGCGCGTCGCAGAACAGCAGGCGCGCACCACTATCGGCGATGACGAAGTCGATCAGCGACTTGGGGAAGCGGTGGTTGACCGGCACCGCCACCAGCCCGGCACGCATGATGCCCAGCAGCGCGGCGATCGATGCCTGCGAATTGAAAGCCAGCAGCGCGACACGCTCTCCGGCCACCAGCCCACGGGCCAGCAGGCCACGGGCGATACCATCGGCCAGCGCATCCAGCTCGGCATAGGTACAACGCGACTCGTTGAGCTGATTGTCCAAACCGATGAACGCCAGTCGCTCGCCAGTGGCCTGCGAGTCGAGCACGCGGCCCAGGTTACGGGTCTGCGGATTCATGCCAGGCACTCCAGTACGGTGGCGAACGCCGGGATGGCAATCACCACCCGGTCTACCGCCTGCCGATGCGGCAAACCAAGGCTCGCCGCCCGCTGCGCCAGATCCGCCGGGTCACCACCGCGCACGCCGATCGACACGAAACGCTCTGGCCGCGCTTGCGCCGCCTCGGGCGCCTGAATATCCCGGGTGCGCCAGACCTGCGCGTCGATGACCTCGAGTGTGAAACGCCCATCGAAGCGCCCCAGACCCCCGAATAGCTCGCGCGTGTGCGCCGGCTGCTCGCTGACCACCGTCAAGCGCTCGACGCTGTGAACGCCATTGGCATGGCCCAGCCACTCGGGCCGCCATACCAGTTCGGGTGTTTCGTGGTGGCAGAAATACACGCGGCCTGCCTCGAACTGCCCAGGCAGCAGCCGGACGGTACCGAAGCGTGCTTCAACAGAGGCCCCATCGACCTCCACCGGCCTGGAGAAATGCTGTACCGGCTGCACCAGAAAACCGGCCTGCACCAGAGCCGCATGGGTGCGGCGCGGGTCCTCACTGGCCAGCACCAGGCCATCGATGCCGAGGGGGCTATCGAGAATTTCCTGTCGCAGACGCTCGCCCCCGACCGGCAAGCCGATCAGCTCCAGGTAGCCCTCGGCGAACATGATGAGGTTGTTGATAGAGCCGAGGGAATGATGCCCACGCGGCGTGAGGGTGAACCCCAGCCCCGCGAAGACCTCTGCCGCCCCATCGAGATCGAAGCGAGCGTTGATGACCAGGTGATCCAGTACCGCACTCATGGAATCACGCCTTCGGTGCAGGCGTGGCATAGACTCCGCGGCCGCTGGCGACCAGGTTGCCTTCGCCATCGAAGACCTGCGCCTCGGCCACCGAGAACTGCTTGCCGAACTTGATGACCGTGCCCTTGGCACGCAGATCGCCCTTGGCCGGGCGGTGGTAATCGACTCGCAGGTCGATGGTCGGCACGCCCTTGCCGGTCCTGGACACCAGCGCCCAGTCCGCGGTCAGATCGACGAGTGCGGCAAGTATGCCGCCATGGGTGTAACCACCCTCGACGTTGACCACCCACTCTTCGCGCCACGTCGCACTGAGTTCGATGCTGCCCTCGCCCACCGCTTGAACCTGCAGGCCCAGCCATTGGTGATAGGGGCCCTTGAGCAGTTTGGCCTGAATGTCGGCAGCGCTCGGAAGTGTCGTGTCGGTCATGAGATCAATCCTGTTGAGTTGTTTCGGAGGCGGTGCAATCGCCCGCAAACGGACGATTGCACGGTACGGGTCGCTGCAAGCCGGTCAGGGCGTGACGACCACCTTGCCCAGCACTTCCCGGTCACGGATCAGCGCCAGGCCTTCGGCGGCCTGTTCGAGGGGCAGGACGCGGTCGATGATCGGGTCGATCCTGCCCTCGGCGATCAGGTCGAGCAGGCCGACCAGGTTGTCTTCGTAGAAGCTGTTCGAGCCCTTGATGTTGAGCTCGAAACTCCACACGTAGCGCAGGTCCTCCTTGGGGTCGTGGCCGGCGGTGGCGCCGCACACCAGCAACGTGCCGCCACGCTTGATGGACTTGAGCGAGGGCAGCCAGGTGTCGCCGCCGGTGAAGTTGACCACCACGTCCACGCCACCTTCGTAGGTGCGGCGCTGCGGCTTGCCGTACTGGTCGATGGCCCATTTGGAGAAGTCTGTGTCGCGGTAGTTGATGACGTGGTCGGCGCCCAGCGCCTTGAGGCGCTCGCCCTTCTCGTCACTCCCCGCACAGGCGATCACCTCGGCGCCCAGCAGCTTGGCGAGAATCACGCAGGCGGTGCCCACACCGCCGCTGGCACCGAGGATCAGCACGCGATCCCCGGCCTTCACGGTGTTGTGGGTGATCAACATGCGGTGGGCGGTGCCATAGGCCACCGGCAATGCGGCGGCCTGTTCGAAACTCACCGCATCGGGCAGGCGGATCAATTGCCGTGCATCGACGCGAGCGTACTCGGCCATGCCGCCATCGACCATTTCGCCCATCAGGCCGACATCGGGTTTCAGCGGGTTGATCAGCACGCGGTCACCGACTTTCCAACCCCCCACGCCGTCACCCAGTTCGCTGATGGTACCGGCCAGGTCGAGGCCGATGACCACCGGCAGCGGCACCTTGATGCCGGGCATGCCCTTCACAGTGAAGACGTCGTGGTAATTGAAGGACGATGCGCCAACGCGAATTACCACGTGTCCGCTGCCCACTGCCGGTATCGGCTTGTCGGTCACGACGCGCAACTGGTCGAGGTCGCCGTGTTCGTCGAGTACCAGGGCTTTCATGGTCTTGCTCACAGTCGTTGTCTCCGTGATTACTGGATGTGTTTGGCTTGGGTGTAAGGTTCGGTAGCGAACAGGTCGTCCTTGAGTTCGCCCTTGATCAGGCCGCCTTCGACGAACACCTGATGCTGGCGGCGCAGGGTCTCGATGTCCGCCGGTTCGAAGGCGATGCGGTTCATGGCATCCCACTGGCCGACGTACACGCGGGCGTCCTGCTCGGGCAGGTTCGCGCTCTTGCGCAGGATCTCGACCACTTCATCCGGGTGCGCCTTGCCCCAGGCGAGGGTGTCGCGCAGGCCGGCGATGACCCGGGCAACCACCTCCGGCTGGTCGTCGACCAGCTTGGCGGCGACCGTGCCGACGCCGATGTATGGCACCGCATCGGCGTGAGTGAGGGTCTTCCATTCCTCGGCGAAGCTGCCCAGGCGCTTGACCTCCAATTCGTCTTCGAGTTGGGCGATGGTGACCGAGCGCAAGGCCGCGCCATCGACCTGCTTTTGCGCCAGGAACTGCGCCAGGCGCGACTCGTTGCCGCCGACCAAGGAGAAATCATTGGTCTTGATGCCATGGTTGCCGGCAAGTACCGCGCCAGCGATCACGGCCACCGACGAGCCGGCTGGCGACATGCCGATCTTCTTGCCCTTGAGTTCGGCCAGCGAGGTGATCGGCGAGTCGGCCGGCACCACGAATTGCACGTCGGCCGGTTGGGTCGCAGCGAAGATGCGGATCGGCACCCCTTCGGCGGCCGTTGAGAACACCCCGGCCAAGGGAGCGCCGAACGCCAGGTCGATGGAGCCGGCCGCCAGTGCGCGAATCGGCGCATTGACGTCGGGGAAGTGCACGAACTCGGCCTCGATACCGCGCTTGGCGAGGAAATCCTTGGACTCGAGCACCGAGCCGTAGCCCAGGCTCACGCCGCTGGTCCAGTAACCGATGCGGACCTTGTCCGCCGAGTGGGCAGCAAGAGGCAGCACCGCGCTCGCGGCGAGGGCCGCGACGGCAATCAACTTACGCATGGAGTGATCCTTGATAGAGAGAGGAACTAGGGGGTTTTCCAACGGAACAGCCGACGCTCGAGGGGCTTGAGCACCCCCGCCTCAAGCGACAACATCAGGGCGACCAGCAGCACGGTCCAAGCGAATACCTGATCGCTCTGCACAAGATCAGCGGCCTGGCGCAGGCGATAACCGATGCCATCGGAGGCGCCGAGCGTCTCGGCCACCAGCGATACCCGCCAGCCAAAGCCGAACGCCAGGCGTGCGCCGGAAAAGAAGTACGGCAGGATGCTCGGCAGAGAGATCTTCCGCAGGATCTGCAGCCGCGACAGGCGAAACGAACGCGCCAGCTCCACGTATTGCCGTTCCACGGTTTTCGCGCCCTGCCAGACATTGGTGAGGATCAGCGGCATGGCGGTCATGAACACCACGAACACCGTTGTGGCGTCGGAGATGCCGAACCAGATGATCGCGAAGATCGCCCAGATCGCCGACGAAACGGTGTTGAACACTGACAGCACCGGTTCGAAGAACCGTGCCAGCGCTGGGCTGCTGCCCAGTGCCAGCCCCAAGGGCGTGCCCACCAGCGTGGCCAGGGCGAAGCCGCTGAACACGCGCCCGAGGGTGGCGCTCAGGTCATCCCAGAAGGTGTCGCTGTGCAGCAGACTGCCGAGCGCGGCGAAGACCTTCTCCGGCCCGGGCAAGACGAACGATGGCAGGCGGCTCGCGGCGTACCACCAGAGCAGACCGACCACGGCGATCAGGGCGAAGCGTTGCAGGGCGAGGCTGGAAAAGCGCTTGGCGGTCTCCATATCAGACCTCCAGGCGCAGGCGACGCACCTGCTCGCTGACGGCAGGCTCGGTAGGCACCCGCGGGCGTGGCAAGGCCAGCGAATGAATCGCGCGAATGCGCCCGGGGCGCGGCTCCAGCACCACCACCCGGTCAGCCAGGACCACGGCCTCCTCCACATCGTGGGTGACGAACAGCACCGTCATGCCGGTGAGGGCCTGCAGACACAGCAGCTCATCGTGCATCTGACTGCGGGTCTGCGGATCGAGCTTGGAAAACGGCTCGTCCATCAGCAACACCTGGGGCTTGACCACCAGGCTACGCGCCAGGGCCACGCGGCTGCGCATGCCGCCGGACAATTGATGCGGCCAGGCTTTCGCGAAGGCCTCCAGGCCCACCAGGCGCAACACCTCGGCAACCCGCTGGTCACGTTCCGCCTTGGCGATGCCGGTACCCTCCAGCCCAAAGGCGACATTGGCCTGCACGCTGCGCCAGGGCAGCAGGCGGTCCTCCTGGAACAGGTAGGCGATGCGGCGCCAGTCACTGAACGCCGCCGAGGCTTCACCAAAGAGGCGAAGTTGCCCCTGATCTTGGGCCAGCAGCCCGGACACGATATTGAGCAAGGTGCTTTTGCCACACCCCGACGTCCCCAGCAGGGCGACTATTTCGCCCCGCCCGACGTCGAAGGAAATATCACGCAGCACCTCGAGGGCGTCGAAGCGCTTGCCGATGCCCCGCAGGCTGATCGCAGCTGCCGCGAGGTGCTGGTGCAGCGCCGCGTTCATCGGGCCAATCTCGCCGCCAGCAGCGGCAGCGACGCGCCGGCTTCGCTGAGGCTGGCGTAGACCTTCTCCAGGGTCATGGCCTGAAAGGTCTCGATATGCCGGCGGGCGATCAGTTCGGCGCGTTTGCCATCGCCGTCTTCGAAAGCGGCGATCATCGCGTTGTGATCATGCTTGATTTCCGGTTTGGTGCCCTGGACGTTGAAGCCCAGCGCCACCAGGCGAGTCATCTCGTCCATCAGCCCGGACAGCGTGCGCAACAGGCGCTCATTGCCGGCAGCCCTGGCGATCTCCAGGTGGAATGCCTTGTTGGCGTCCATGAACACGTCGATCTGATCAGGCAGCGGCACCGGGTGGCGTACCCGGCAGGCCGCTTCCAGCACCCGCAGGCGCTCGATATCCACGCGCCCGACGGCCAGGCGCGCGGCCAGTGGCTCGAGCTGCACACGCAAGGTGAACACCTCCTCGACATCCTTCACGGTGACCGGCGCCACCTGATAGCCCTTGCGCGGCAACGACTGAGTGAAGCCTTCGTGGGCAAGGCGAGTAAGGGCGATGCGGCAGCTGCTCTTGCCAATTCCATAGGCCTCCATCAACCCTGGCTCGGTCATCAACGCACCTGGCATCAGCCGACAGGAGAGGATGTCGCGACGAATGCGAGCGTAAGCCGAATCACCCTGACTGGTGGCGTCGACTGGCTGGGAAGAAGATGCAATGGATAACGACATTCGGCAGCCTATGAAGTAGCAGTGAGCAGCTCACAGGGCCGGCCTGTGGTGCCTAGGGATAGCCGCTAACCTAGACTAGAAGAGGTCGATTTCGAACGAATTAATTCCGCTATATATATAAACGGGAGGTATAGACTGAGCTTCTCAAGAAAACTTTAGCGCATATATAAAAAGGCCAGGAGCCTCATCGTGCGGGGCCTGAAGCCTTGGTTAATCATGCTCTCACCACCCGCTGGGAAGTACTGAGGGGGGGTTCCGTGGCACCATCGATTGCGCTTCGGTCTATCCGCGGGAAGTGGTCAAGGAGGCTCTGCGCCTGAATGCGGCTGCAGTGATTTACGCGCACAACCATCCCAGCGGCAACCCTGAGCCAAGCCAGGCTGATCGGTCGCTCACGCAGCGGCTTAAAGAGGCCTTGGCGCTCGTCGAGGTCCGCTCGCTGGATCACATCATCGTGGCAGGCCAGCGCACGGTCTCGTTCGCTGAAGAGGGTTTGCTTTGAACCTAAGGGGGCCTAGCCCCCTTTTTGCTGCGACTGCATAAAGTGCCGAACCGGAGCCGAATTCTAGGGACAAAGGTATCTAGCTCTCCTTGGCCAACCCACCGAGTCAGCCGCCGAGTTGTCACGCATCCCCTCAATCAAAGGACTGATCATGCTCCGCTATGCCGCCATCGCTTCGACCGCCCTCCTTCTCACCGCCTGCACCAACATTCAGCATAAAACGCCCGAGGCTCGGCAGCAGATCAAGCACGACCTGAAGCTGACCGAAATTAGCGACACCGCTCAAACGAGCTACTGCTGGCTGCTGATCGGAGGACGGGCGAGCTGTAAGTACACCTCCGCTATAAGCGTCCTGACGCCTGACAGCCTTCTGCTGGTTGATTACGAGAAAGGTGCCTACGTACAGAAGGACATCATCAAGACCGGCGACGTGAAGTGCATCAGTGATCATGACGGGCAGAATTTCTACATCTTCAAGGATCAGCTGGCCGTCTCGGTGATCCCTTACAACGAGGTGCACAGGTCGCCGTTAGTGAATAACCCTGAATATCGTGCAAAGGTCATCAAGACGTTGCTTGCCAATGGGCAACCTTACCTGACAGGGGAAGCCGCGACCTTTACGCGCGAGACCGGTAACAAGGACTACAGCGTCCACAACATATCGATGCCGAGCGGGCCAGTCCCAATTGTGGTCGGTACTGAGATCCAGGAGATCTTCAGCCCTTGCCCTGGGAGCAAGAAGTGATGCGAATGGCGGTATCGGCAGTGACTGTCGCCCTGCTGCGTGCCTGCACTATCGCTCGCCACGAAACACCGAGGCGCAGCATCAGATCAGGCAGGATCTGACGCTCACTCATCGGGGATGATCAGAGCGAAACGCGATGTCCAAGGATTGATGAAACGCATGTTCTGACATCCAACCAGGCGCGAGCCGATCTGAAGCAGGCAAGGGATGATGTATGCCAGGATCACGAGCACATCTTGGGAACAGACCAGGATGAAAAGAAAACGGCGCCGCGGCAGATCGCTAGCGGCTTTTTCAGGACATTCACGCGCCTAGATCTGCTTTTGACCCGTCCCTTTCAACACGAGGTCGAGCTGCGCGCCAGAGAGGTTGAAGTCTGCGCCGGGTTGCAAATCTTCGCAAATCGGGCTTGCTACTGTCCTATCAATTGCTCGCGCAAACGTCGGTCAGCCGGGCAAAAGAGATTCCACCCGACACAAGCTGCGGCTGGAGGTTACTCAATCAAATACGTAAACAGTTCACCGCTTTGCCGAACGAATGTGTGGGTAGATACATTTCGAAACACCCACTTAAAAAACGCGCAAATTCTGGGCAATAGACCGTATCGACTCTACACAAATGCAACTTTTTAGGGCGTTCCGAAAACCCTAGATTTAGAAAAAATCTATTTAAATCAAATATTTATAAAATATGGCTAGATAATTGCTTGATTGAAGCGCTGCTTCTCGCGGCATTCGTTTCCCCCTTCCAAGGCGAGGGGTGGCCCAGCCTCAACGACGCGGCTGGCGCCTTCAAGTGAAGCGACTCATACATCCAGCCGACAGCGCCGTCGGCCTCTGAAATCCGGTCTCCCTTCTCACCGGCATTTCTTTTCAGACCTCCGCCCCTTTCGC
>JAAIGF010247864.1_pt1 | contig 47002 bp, 44 predicted proteins | sample 6487441 | NCBI WGS metagenome assembly JAAIGF01 (sample SAMN13974129, study PRJNA590717) | phyllosphere metagenome | biome: pepper field; feature: multiple bacterial spot infested pepper fields; material: pepper leaves; isolation source: leaves from pepper fields | host: Capsicum annuum ...
GGCGGGGGCGGGCGAGGACGGCCAGCTGCCGCGCTGGATCTCGGCGTGCGTGATGCGTTCGACGACGACGTCGCCCGTGCCGTGGGACAGCGTGCCCAGGCGGTGCGCGGCCACATATGACAGGTCGATCACGCGCCCGCCGATGAACGGACCCCGGTCATTGATGCGCACGATCACGCTGCGGCCGTTGTCCGGACGCGTCACGCGGGCGTAGCTCGGGATCGGCAGCGTCGGATGGGCGGCCGTCATGGCGTACATGTCGTAGGTTTCGCCGTTGGACGTCGGTCGGCCATGGAACTGGCGGCCATACCACGACGCCTTGCCGCTCGCCCGGTAGGGACGGTCGGCCGTCTCGGGGACGTAGCGCGTGCCGTTGATCACGTAGGGCCGGTTGGGGCCGCTTGCGAAAGGCTCGATGCGCGGGACGGCATCGGGCACGGCATCCAGGTTGGCCGGCGGGTTGGCATGCGGGCCATCGCGACGGTAATCCCCATCGCCAGTGGCAAATCCGCCGGACTTGCCGCCAGGCGCGCGGCTGGTGCCGCACCCCGCCAGGATGGCGCAGGTCAGCACGACCAGGCCGATCTGCGGCCAGGATGCGCCGCGGCGGCGCGTCGCCGTGCCGGTACGCGAGACCGCCGAACTCACGAAGCGCTCCCTGCGGGCGGCACGAAGGCATCGCCTTTCTGGGCGCGATGGCGCACCAGCACCTGGCCGCGCGGCGCGAAGGCCAGCGCGAGCTGTTCGACCAGATACACCGAACGATGCTGGCCGCCGGTGCAGCCGATGGCCACGGTGAGGTAGGCCCGGGTGTCCTGCGCGTAGTGCGGCAGCCAGCGCCGGATGAACCCCGAGACGTCGTCCAGCATCTCGCCCACCAGCGGCGAGCGTCGCAGCCACTCGCCCACCGCGGGATCGCGCCCGGTCAGCGGGCGCAGGGCCAGGTCGTAGAAGGGGTTGGGCAGGCAGCGGGCATCGAACACCAGGTCCGCGCCCAGCGGCACGCCGTGCTTGTAGGCAAAGGACTCGAAGGTCAGGACGATGGGCAGCGGTTCGGCCTGCACCATGTCGCGCACCCAATGCCGCAACTGGCCGGGCGTGAGCCCGGAGGTGTCGATGACGTGTTCCTGTTCGCGCAGGGGGGCCAGCAACTCGCGTTCGGCCAGGATGCAGTCATGCAGCGCGGCCGGGCGATCCTCGGCGTCCAGGCGGGCCGTCAGCGGATGGCGACGGCGCGACTCGGAATAGCGCTGCACGAGAGTGGTGGTGTTGGCGTCCAGGAAGACGACGCGCAGCTGCACGCCCAGGCTCTTCAGTGACGCAACGGCGCGCGGCAGGTCGGCAATGTCGCCGGGCGAGCGCGCATCGACGGCCACGGCCACACGCGACAAGCCGTCCTGGTGGGCGTTGGCCACGAACTCGTGGAGAAACCGCACCGGGAGATTGTCGACGCAGGTATAGCCCGTGTCTTCCAGCATGCGCAGGGCAACGGACTTGCCGGATCCGGATATGCCGGTAATGAGAACAGCACGCAACATGACGCACATTGTTGCACGGCCGTGGCCCACGTCAAGCCGCCCGGGCCTGAAACCGACTGCGTTATGATGCATTCACGTGAAATCATTATGTACGCAATGATTTCAAGACATACCAATTGCGAGCGCCGATGTCCTGGCACGGCCGCATCATAAGGAGTGTTCCACCATGCGATTTCCCCGACGGATACTGGCGCTGGGTTGTGCCACGGCCCTGATCGGCCTGGCAGCGTGCTCGGATTCTGGTAGCGGCGGCACGGCTGCCGGTGGCAGCGCCGAGGCGGATGCACTGGCCAAGGCCCAGGAGGTCGGCAACATTCGCGTGGGCTATGCGAACGAATCGCCATTTGCCTACATGGACAGCGGCTCGGGCCAGCTGACGGGCGAGGCGCCGGAGGTGCTGCGCCAGGTGATGCAGGAGCTCGAGGTGGAGAAGGTCGAAGGCGTGCTGACCGAGTTTGGTTCGCTGATCCCCGGCCTGCAGGCCAAGCGCTTCGACATGATCGCGGCCGGCATGTACGTGACGCCCGAGAGATGTCAGCAGGTGATCTTCTCGAACCCGACCTATGGCATCGGCTCGGCCTTCGTCGTGCGCGAGGGCAATCCGAAGTCGCTTTCGAGCTTCGAGGACGTGGCGCAGTCCGACGCCCGCCTGGGCGTGGTGGTGGGCGCGATCGAAGCCGACTATGCGGCCAAGACCGGCGTGCCCAGCGAGCGCATCGTGGTCTTCCCGGATGCCGCCAGCGCGCTGGCCGGCGTGCAGGGTGGCCGCGTGGACGCCTATGCCGCCACGGCGCTGACCGCCAACGACCTGCTGGGCAAGAACCCCAATGGCGTGGAGCGTGCCGATCCGTTCACCGATCCGGTGATCGATGGCGAAGACGTGCGCGGCTATGGCGCCTTTGCCTTCCGGCCCGAGGACACGGCGCTGCGCGATGCGGTCAACGAGAAGCTCGCGGCCTTCCTGGGCACGCCGGCGCACGCGCAGGCGGTGGAGACCTTTGGCTTCACCGAGGCCGAACTGCCCGGCGACGTGACCGCCGCCCAGCTGTGCGAGGGATGATGGCGCGCTCGGGCTTGTCGGGACCTGCCCGATGAGCGGTCTGTTCGAATTGCTGCCGCCCCTACTGCAAGGCCTGCAGGTGACCCTGCAGGTGGCGGGCGGCGCGGTCCTCCTGGCGATCCCGCTGGCCATTCTCGCGGGGCTGCTGCGCCTGTCGCGCTGGCGCGCCCTGCGCTGGCCGGCGATCGCCTACATCGAAGTGTTCCGCGGCACGTCGGCCCTGGTCCAGCTGTTCTGGGTGTACTACGTCCTGCCGCTCTTTGGCATCACCTTGCCTGCGATCACGGCCGGCATCATCGTGCTGGGCCTGAACTCCGGCGCCTATGGGGCCGAGGTGGTGCGCGGCGCCGTGCAGGGCGTGGCGCGCGGCACGCGCGAGGCCGCCGTGGCGCTGAACCTGACGCCGATGCACACGCTGCGCCGGATCGTGCTGCCGCAGGCACTGGCGGCGATGCTGCCACCGGCCGGCAACCTGCTGATCGAGCTGCTCAAGAACACGGCGCTGGTCTCGCTCATCACGATCGCCGATCTGACCTTCCGCGCCCAGTTGCTGCGTGCCGATACGCTGCGCACGCTGGAGATCTTCAGCCTCGTGCTGTTCCTGTACTTCGCCGTCGCGCTGTGCATCACGGCCGGCGTGCGCTGGCTGGAACGCCGCCTGGCCCGGCGCCGGGGAGAGCGCGCATGATCTTCGACTGGAACTACGCCTGGGAGATCCTGCCCGCGCTGGGCAGCGCGCTCGTCATCACGATCCAGGCGACCCTCCTGGGCATGGCCGTGGCCATTCCGCTGGGCCTCGTGCTGGCACTGGCCCGGCGCGCGCGCTTCGCGCTGGTGTCCTGGCCCGCCGCCGTCTTCATCGAGTTCGTGCGCAGCACGCCGCTGCTGGTGCAGCTGTACTTCCTTTTCTTCCTGATGCCGGGCCTGGGGCTGAAGTTCTCGCCCCTGGTCACCGGCGTGATCGCGCTGGGCATCCACTACGGCGCGTATTGCGCCGAGGTCTATCGCGCCGGCATCGAAGGCGTGCCCAAGGGGCAATGGGAGGCCGCGCGCGCCCTGAACCTCACGCCCTGGCGCACCGCCACGGACATCATCCTGCCCCAGGCCATCCCGCCGGTCGTGCCGGCCCTGGGCAACTACCTGGTCGCGATGTTCAAGGACACGCCGCTGCTGTCCGCGATCACCGTCGTCGAGGTGCTGCAGCAAAGCAAGATCATCGGCTCGGCGAGCTTTCGCTATACCGAACCCATCACCCTGGCCGGCATCATGTTCCTCGTGCTCAGCCTCATCGCCGCGGCGATCGTGCGCTTCACGGAACGCCGGCTGCAACTGCCCGGGACCCGGCCATGAGCGCCAGCATCGACCTGAAGAACGTCCACAAGCGCTACGGCAGCAACCATGTGCTGCGCGGCATCGACCTGCACATCGACGCGGGCCAGACGGTCAGCGTGATCGGGCCCTCGGGCTCGGGCAAGTCCACCCTGCTGCGCCTGCTGATGACGCTGGACGAACCCGACGAGGGCCGCATCGAGATCGACGGCGAATCCATGTGGACGATGACGAAGAACGGCGCGGAGCGGCCGGCCGACGCGGCCCATCTGCGCCGCGTGCGCGGCAAGATCGGCATGGTCTTCCAGCACTTCAACCTGTTCCCGCACATGACCGCCATGGGCAACGTGATGGAAGCCCCGCGCCATGTGCTGGGCCTGTCGCGCGACGAGGCGGCCGAACGCGCGCGCGAGTACCTGGACATGGTGGGCCTGGGCGACAAGCTGGACGCCTACCCCGGCAACCTGTCGGGCGGCCAGAAGCAGCGCGTGGGCATCGCGCGGGCGCTGGCGATGCGTCCGGAGATCATGCTGTTCGACGAGGTGACCTCGGCGCTGGACCCGGAGCTCGTGGGCGGCATCCTGCAGATCATGAAGGACCTGGCGGACCGCGGCGAGATGACCATGCTGATCGTGACGCACCAGATGTCGTTCGCCGAAAAATCATCCGATCGCACGCTGTTCTTTGCCGATGGCAATATCGTGGAAGATGCGCCTTCGGAGCAGTTGTTCCGCCAGCCTGCGCACGAGCGCACGCAGCAGTTCCTGCAGGCGGTGATCGAAGGCACCTGAGCGAAGGCACCTGACCGGAGGCACCTGAGCGGAGGCGGCATGGCCCACAGCGACTGCGTGGCCACCATCGTGTGGCATCGGCTGGACGAGGGCGGGCACGACGCCTGCCGGGTGTTGCGCACCGCGCGCGGCTGGCGGCTGCAAGGAGCCATGACGGGCTGGCTGGGCCAGGACGTCGCGCACCTGGCCTATGACGTCGTGTGCGACCGGCGCTGGCGGGCGCGCCGGGCCCGCGTCAACGGCTTTGCCGGTGCGCGCACCGTGGGGCTGACCATCGTGCGCGAGGCCGATGGCCGCTGGCTGCTGAACCATCAGGAGCAGCCCGATGCCCGGGGCTGCCAGGACCTGGACCTGGCCTTCACGCCCGCAACCAACCTGCTGGCCGTGCGGGCGCGGGAACTCCCGCCGGACGAGACCGTGGCCGTCCCGGCCGCCTATCTGGAAGACGATCTGGCCACGCTGGGCCGGCTGGAGCAGGGCTATCGCCGTATCGATGCCCGGCGGATTGCGTACACGGCACCGCGCTTTGGCTATGCCGCCGAGCTCGGCATCGACGAGCATGGCCTGGTGCGCGAGTATCCCGGGCTGTTTCGCGCGGCGACCGAGGGCGTGCGCTAGCCGACCCGCGCTGCGGGGGCCAGGGCCGGCCATGCGCCGCCCGCCGGGCTCGACGGGCGGTCATTGGTGACGGCGGCAACCCGGTGTTGTGTGAGGCGCCCGCCGGATCCGACCGCCTGCCGGGCTCGACGGGCCGTCATCCACGACGGTGGCGACTAGGTGTTCTGCGTCGCGCCGACCGGATCCGCCCAGGCCGCCGCGCGGGTGCGGATCGCATCGATGAGCTGCGCCACATAGCCTGGCACGCTGTCGGCATCGCGCACCAGCAGCTCGCGATTGCGCACGGCCCAGGCGTCGACCAGCGCCACGTCCACCAGGCGGCCCGCGCGGTTGTACCGCCACAGCGTGGAGCGCGGCATGATGCCCACGCCCAGCCCCGATTCGATCATGCGGCACTGGATCTCGTAGCTCGCGACACTGACCCGGGGTGCCCAGCGACGCGCGGCGCGCTCGGCGGCATCGACCAGGAAGCGCGCGATGGTGCTGCGCTCGTGCAGGCCCACCACGGGCGCCTGCAGCACCTGCTCGAACGCCACGGCCGCGCCGCGGGCCCAGGGATGCCCGACCGGCACGGCCAGCACCAGCGGATCCTCGAACAGGAAGATGGCTTCCAGGTCTTCGCGGTAGACCGGTCCGCACACCATGCCCACGTCCGCGTCACCCGCCATCAGGTCGCGCACCACGTCGACGTTGATCTGCTCGCGCAGATCGACGCTGACCTCGGGGTGGTGGGCGAGGAACGCACCCAGGACGTCGGGCAGGAAGGTGGTGATGGAGGCAGTGGTGCCGTGCAGCCGGATGCGCCCCTTGCCACCGGCAGCGAACTCGCCCACATCGCGGCGCAGCGCCTCGAGCTGGTTGAGGATGGTGCGCGCATGGTGGCTGAAGGCCAGGCCTGCCGGGGTTGGCGTCACCCCCCGGCTGCTGCGCGTGAGCAGCACCACGCCCATGTCCGTTTCCAGTTGCTTGACCCGGTTGCTCGCTGCCGGCAACGACAGGAAGGCACGTTCCGCCCCGCGGGTGACGCTGCCGGTATCCACGATGCCGACGAGGAGGCGAAAGTCCGTCAAGTCCATGAGGGGCGGCGTCCGGGGCGCGGGGAGGGTGGCAGGGTCCCAGAGCATACCCCCTAAGCTGCGGGCAAGTCATGGTTCAGAAATGCGAAATTCCCGCCGGGGCGGTGCGCGGCCATACTGGCCTTTCCCGGGACCGCCTGCGCAACGAACGCACGGCCCGCCATGATCGGAGGAGACCCCATGATCACGCGTCATAGCCGTCGGCTGTTGCTGTGCCTGTCCCTGCTGGCCCCGGGTCTGTCGCTCGCGGCGGCCCCGGCCGCGGAATTCCCGGCCCGACCGGTGACGCTGCTGGCCCCGATCGCCCCGGGCGGCATGACCGATGCCCTGGCGCGGCTGCTGTCGCACCACCTGACCACGGCCTGGGGCCAGCCGGTCGTCGTGGAGAACCGGCCGGGCGCAGGCGGCGTGGTCGGCACCAGCGTGGTCGCCCGCGCCAAGCCGGACGGGCTCACGGCCCTGGTCACGATCACCTCGCACATCCAGAATCCGGCGCTGCGCAACGACATGCCCTTCGATGCCATCCAGGACTTCGTTGGCGTCAGCCGCATCGCCCAGTCCCAGGTCGCGCTGGTGGTGACGCCGGACATGCCGTCCACGCTGGAAGGCTTCGTCGAGCACGTGAAGGCCAATCCCAAGACGTACAACTTCTCGTCGTTCGGCAATGCGACCACGGGCCACATCTATGGCCAGAAGTTCGCCACCGACAACGGGCTGGACATGGTGCACGTGCCCTACCAGGGTGCCGGTCCGCAGCTGACGGCGATGCTGGGCGATCACGTCAAGGTCGGCTGGATCGACGTGGGCACCGTGCGCCCGCACCTGGAGTCGGGCAAGCTCAAGATGCTCGGGGTGATCGGCACGCAGCGCGCGCCCCTGTTCCCCCAGGTACCCACACTGGGCGAGGCGGGTTACCCTGGCTTCGAGGCTGCCGGCTGGCTGGGCGTGCTGCTGCCCGCCGGCACGCCGCCCGAGGTGGTGAACGAATTCAGCGAGCAGGTCCAGCGCATCGTTGCGCTGCCCGAATCGCAGGCCCGCCTGAAGGAGCTCGCCCTGGTGCCCGTGGGCGACTCGTCGGCGGACTTCAACGCGACTCTGCGCCAGGATGCGCAGACCTGGAAGGACATCATCCAGCGTCTGGGCATCACGGCCAACTAGCTTTCGGATCTTCCATGAACGATACCAACTCCGCCATCCCGTCCATCCTCGAGACCCCGTTCGGTTCGCTGGCCGCCCAGTCGGCCGCCAGGGCGCTCGAGCGTCCCGATCACCCCGCCGTCGTGGTGGATGACACCGTCACGAGCTATGCCGAGCTGTGGGCCATGGCGCACCGCGTCGCGGCCGCCGTGCAGCGCGACGGCCTCGTGCCTGGCGACGTGGCGATGATCTGTGCGCCCAGCTCGGCGGCCTACATGGCCTGCTATCTGGGCTGCCTGGAGGCGGGCGTGGCGGTGGCGCCCGTGTCGCCCTCGCTGCGCGACAACACCCTGGCGGTGCTGGTGGCCGACTCGGGTGCCAAGCTGCTGTTCGCGGACAGCGAGATCGCCGCACGCCTGGCCGCCCAGCCCGAGGCCGCGGGGGTTCGCCAGGTCATCCTGGAAGGCGAGAACGCCGACTTCACGGCCTGGCTCGCGCCCGAGGGCGCCCCCGTGACGCCGTTCGCGCCACGCCCCGAATCGCCGTTCAACCTGATCTATTCGTCGGGAACGACCGGCGTGCCCAAGGGCATCATGCAGCCCTACAGCATGCGCTGGGCGCACCTGCAGCGCGCGATCAACAACCACTACGGGCCGGATGCGGTGACGCTGCTCGGCACGCCGCTGTATTCCAACACCACCCTGGTCAGTGCGCTGCCCACCGTGGCGCTGGGCGGCACGCTGGTGCTGATGCGCAAGTTCGACGCGGGACGCTACCTGGAGCTCGCGCAGCGCCACCGCGCCACCCACACCATGCTCGTGCCGGTGCAGTACCAGCGCATCCTCGCGCATCCGGACTTCGACAGTACCGACCTGTCCACCTTCCAGGCCAAGTTCTGCACGAGCGCGCCGTTCAGCGCCGCCATGAAGAGCGAAGTGCTGCGCCGCTGGCCGGGTGGGCTCACCGAGTTCTACGGCATGACCGAAGGGGGCGGCAGCTGCATCCTGCACGCGCACCAGAACCCGGACAAGCTGCACACCGTGGGCCAGCCCGCGGGCGGCAGCGTCTATCTGCTGCTGGACGAGGACGGCCAGGTGCTGCCCCCGGGCGAGCTGGGCGAACTGGTCGGGCACGGTCCGGGCATGATGTCGGGTTATCACAACCAGCCCGACAAGACGGCCGAGGTGGTGTGGCACGACGCCGAAGGCCGGCGCTACATCCGCACGGGCGACATGGGCCGCTTCGACGAGGACGGCTTCCTGGTGCTGATGGACCGCAAGAAGGACATGATCATCTCGGGGGGCTTCAACGTGTACCCGAGCGACATCGAGGCCGTGCTGGTGAGCCACCCGCAGGTGCAGGCGGCGGCGGTCGTCGGCGTGCCGTCCGAGGCCTGGGGCGAGACCCCGGTCGCCTTCGTGGAGCTGCGCGAAGAGGGCGGCGTGGCGTCGGGCGAGCTGATGGCCTGGCTCAACGACCAGCTGGAAAAGAACCAGCGCGTGGCCGCGGTGGCTCTGGTGCCGCAGCTGCCGCGCAGCTCGATCGGCAAGGTCCTGAAGCGCGAACTGCGCGACGGCTTCGCCGGCAACGTGCGCTGACGGCGCTGCGGGCTGGCGGGGCGGGGCCGCGGGCCCGTCCTGGCGTGCTGCGGCGGGACGCAGGGCCCGTCCCGTCGTGTGCTGGCAGCGGGCGCTTGCCCGCCTGGGCTCGCGTCAGCCCTTGCCGGTGCTGCCGAAGCCCCCGGTGCCGCGTTCGGTCTGGGTGGAGAACGCCTCCACGGGCTCGAGCTGGACCTGCACGACCGGCTGGAACATCAGTTGCGCGATGCGCTCGCCCGGGTTGATGAGGTAGGGCTCGGTGCCATCATTGGCGAGGATGACGCCGATCTCGCCGTGGTAGTCGGCATCGATCACGCCAATCCCCTGGGCCACGCGCACGCCGTGCTTGAGCGACAGCCCCGATCGCGACGCGACGATGGCCACGAGGTTGGGATCCATCATGTTGATGGCGATGCCCGTCTTCACCAGCAGGCGGGCCCCGGGGGCCAGACTGACGGGTTCGGCCACGCAGGCGCGCAGGTCCATGGCGGCGGCCCCCGACGTGGCATACGTCGGCAGCGCAAGTTGGGGGTCCAGCAGCGGATTGACGATCCGCGTTTCAATGCGTCGTAACATCGTGGCAAGCTCGGTGAAGACAGGGCGGGCTGAAGTCTACCGCACCGCCCCGGCATGCCTGGCATGGCCAACGCCGCGCCGACCCGGCAGCCACGGGCGCGCAGGCAGCGGCCATCGGCGCGTGTCGAGGACGACAGGGCGCCGAAGGTCACCGCCTGTAAGCGAATCGTCCCTGCCGCACCCGGCGCGCGCGAACAGGCGCATGATGGCGACTGACAGGGAATGTGCGGGCACAGCCCCGGCGACCCTGCCATGCGGTCCCACCCTTTCCTGTCGAGGACGCCATCATGCCCGCCATCCGATTGCCCGCCATCCTGCTTGCCCTGAGCTGTCTTGCCGGTGCCGCCGCGCACGCGGCCCCGCCCATGACGTCCGACAAGGGCGTGCTGACCGATGCGGCCGGCATGACGCTCTACACGTTCGACAAGGACGTGGCGGGCAGCGGCAAGAGTGTCTGCAACGATGCCTGCGCCAAGGCCTGGCCGCCGCTCATGGCCAGCGCCGACGATGCGGCCAAGCCGCCGTTCAGCCTCGTCACCCGCGATGATGGCACCCGCCAGTGGGCGCACGCGGGCAAGCCGCTGTACCTGTTCCAGAAGGACACCAAGCCGGGCGAGATGACGGGCGACAACTTCAAGGAAGTCTGGCACGTCGTCAAACCCTGATCGTCAGGGCCTGCGACGCGTTGACGCGTCGGCCGCCCGGGTCCGGGTTGGTCGGCGCTGCGCCTTGTGGGACGCTTGTGCTGGCCGTTGTCATGGCCCGCAGCCAGGCACGGTCGTGCGCCTGGATCTGCGGTGCGTGCCGTTGGTGGGTGGCGCGGCTGGCTCGTCATGGCGTGCGTCGGGACTGCCGCCCGGGCCGTTGTCATAACCCGCAGCCAGGCACGGTCGTGTGCCCGGATCCGCCGTGCGCGCCACTTGCGGGACGCGCACGACCCTCTACGTCTGCTCGCGGCAACTAGCCGCACCGCCGCTCGGGGCGCTCAGCGTCGTGGCAGCCGTGCCGCGATCTGCGCGATCAGGTGGCGTGCCGCGTCGCGCTTGGACTGGCGGGGCAGGGGATGGCTGCCGGCGTCATCGAAGAGCACGAGCTTCGTGTCGTCGGCGCCCAGCGCCTCTTGCGCCAGGTTGCCCACCAGCAGCGGCAGGCGCTTGCGGCGCCGCTTGTCCTCGGCGTACTGCGCCATGTTCTCGGTCTCGGCGGCAAAGCCCACGCAGTACGGGGGCGACTCGCTGGTGGAGACCGTGGCCAGGATGTCCGGATTGGTTTCCAGGACCAGCACCGGCGGGCCGTCGCCCGATTTCTTGATCTTGTTGTCGCTCACCGATGCCACGCGCCAGTCGGCCACCGCCGCCACCGCGATGAAGACGTCGCTGCGCGCCTGCTCGGCCTGCACGGCGCGCAGCATGTCGCGCGCGCTGGACACGTCCACGCGCCGCACGCCGTACGGCGTGGGCAGGGCGGTCGGCCCGGACACGAGGCAGACCTGGGCGCCCGCCTGGGCGGCGGCCAGGGCGATGGCATAGCCCATCTTGCCGGAGGACACGTTGCTGAGCACGCGCACGGGATCGATCGGCTCGGCCGTGGGGCCCGCCGTCAGCAGCACGCGCACGCCGGCCAGGGTCTTGGGCTGGAAGAACGCGATCAGCTCGGCCAGCAGTTCGTGGGCCTCGAGCATGCGGCCATCGCCGGTCTCGCCGCAGGCCTGCGACCCGCTGCCCGGGCCCAGCACGGCGATGCCGTCTTCGCGCAGTTGCGCGACATTGCGCTGGGTGGCCGGGTTCTGCCACATCTCGCGATTCATGGCGGGCGCGACCAGCAGGGGACAGGCACGCGCCAGGCACAGCGTGCTCGCCAGGTCGTCGGCCGCGCCGTGCACGAGCTTGCTCATGAAGTCCGCGCTGGCCGGCGCGACCAGGATGGCGTCGGCGCCCCGCGTCAGGTTGATGTGGGCCATGTTGTTGGCCGGCCGGGCGTCCCAGGCGTCCACGTAGACATGACGGCCCGACAGCGCCTGCATGGTCACGGCCGTCATGAAATGCGTGGCCGCATCGGTCATGACCACGTCTACCGTCCCGCCCTGATCCTGGATGCGGCGCACCAGTTCGGCCACCTTGTAGCAGGCCACGCCACCCGTCATCACGATGACGATGCGCTTGTCGGCAAGTTCGAGCGCCATGGTCAGGCTCCGGAGCGGGCGGCGCGGCGCTCACGCAGGGCACGCCGCACTTCATCGAGGATCAAGAGGATCGCGCCCAGCGTGATGGCCGAGTCGGCGAGGTTGAACGCAGGGAAATACCAGGTGTTCCAGTGGAACAGCAGGAAGTCGACGACGTGGCCGTAGGCCAGCCGATCGATGACGTTGCCCAGCGCGCCGCCCATGATGAGGGTCAGGCCCCAGGCGAACATGCGCTGTTCGCCGTGCCGGCGCAGCAGCCAGATGATGAAGGCCGAGGCACCGATCCCCAGCGCCGTGAAGAACCAGCGCTGCCAGCCGTCGTGATCGGCCAGCATGCTGAAGGCGGCACCCCGGTTGTAGAGCAGGGTGAAGTCGAAGAACGGCAACACGGGCACGCGCTCGGCGAACGCGAACTGCGTGTTGAAGTAGATCTTCGTGGCCTGGTCCAGGACGATGATGGCCAGCGCGATCAGCAGCCAGCGGGTCAGAGGCGCGCGGCGAGGCGCGCTGGTCGGGGTCGTCATGGTGCTCAGGCCGCCGAACGCGCTTCACCCGCGCCATAGAGGTTGGACGTGCAGCGCCCGCACAGCTCGGGGTGTGCCGCATCGTGGCCGACGTCCGCACGCCAGTGCCAGCAGCGTTCGCACTTGCGATGGCTGGACGCGTTGACTTCGACGCGCAGCTCGCCGTCGCCGGCCCGCACGCTGGCGCGCGAGACGATGAAGACGAAGCGCAGGTCGTCGCCCAGGCTCTGCAGCAGCGCCAGGTCCTCGCTGGAGACCGTCAGGTCGATCTCGGCCTGCAGCGACGAGCCGATGGCCCCCGCGCTGCGTGCGTCTTCCAGGCGGCGCTGCACTTCGGCGCGAATCGCCCGCAGGCGCTGCCACTTGCCCTGCAGCGCGGCGGCATCGGCCGCCTGCGGGGGCTGGTGGTACAGCTGCGTGAAGAGCGACTTACGCGCGGCCTCGTCGGCGTGCGGCAGCAGGGCCCAGGCTTCCTCGGCCGTGAAGGACAGGATCGGCGCCATCAGGCGCAGCAGCGTCTGCGTGACGTGCCACAGGCCCGTCTGCGCCGAGCGGCGGGCCGCGCTCGTGGCGGCCGTGGTGTACAGGCGGTCCTTCAGGATGTCCAGGTAGAACGCGCCCAGGTCTTCCGAGCAGAAGTTCTGCAGGCGCGAGACGGCCGTGTGGAACTCGTAGCGCTCGTACAGGGCCTGGACGTCTTCCTGCATGCGCGCCGTCATGGCGAGCGCATAGCGGTCGATCTCGAAGAGGTCGTCGGCGGCCACCAGGTCGCGGCTGGCATCGAAGTCGCTGATGTTGGCCAGCAGAAAGCGCAGCGTGTTGCGGATGCGGCGATAGCCTTCCACCACGCGCTTGAGGATCTCGTCCGAGATCGACAGCTCGCCGGAGTAGTCGGTGCTCGCCACCCACAGGCGCAGGATCTCGGCGCCCAGCGAGCCCGAGATCTTCTGCGGGGCCATGGTGTTGCCCAGCGACTTGCTCATCTTGCGGCCCTGGCCGTCCACCGTGAAGCCGTGCGTCAGCAAGGCCTTGTAGGGCGGCTTGCCATACAGCATGCAGCTGGTGAGCAGCGAGGAATGGAACCAGCCGCGATGCTGGTCCGAGCCTTCCAGGTACAGGTCCGCGGGCCAGGCCAGCTCGGCGCCGTGCGAGCCATGGCCATCGCCCACGCCCTGGCCGGGCGCGCCGCCCAGCACGGTGGTGTGCGTCGAGCCGGAGTCGAACCACACGTCCAGCGTGTCGCGGTTCTTTTCGTACTGGTCGGCCTCGTCCCCCAGCAGCTCGCGCGCATCCAGGCTCTGCCAGGCTTCGATGCCGCCGGCTTCGACGCGCTGGGCGACGAGCTCGAGCAGCTCGGGCGTGCGCGGATGCAGCTCGCCCGTCTCGCGGTGCACGAAGAACGCCATCGGCACGCCCCACTGGCGCTGGCGCGACAGCGTCCAGTCCGGCCGGTTGGCGATCATGGCGTGCAGCCGGGCCTTGCCCCAGGCGGGGAAGAACTGCGTGGCCTCGATGCCGGCCAGGGCGCGCTCGCGCAGGCTCGACCCTTCGCGCGGGGCGATGTCCATGCCGGCGAACCACTGGGTGGTCGCGCGGTAGATGACCGGGGTCTTGTGGCGCCAGCAGTGCATGTAGCTGTGCGGATGCTTTTCCATGCGCAGCAGGGTGCCCATGTCGCGCAGCGCGTCGACGATCTGCGGGTTGGCTTCCCAGATGCTCAGGCCACCGAACTCGGCCAGGGTCGAGGCGTAGCGCCCGTCGCCCATCACCGGGTTGATGATGTCGTCATCGGCCAGGCCCTGGCGCTTGCAGGACTGGAAGTCTTCGATACCGTAGGCGGGGGCCGAATGCACGATGCCCGTGCCGCTGTCCAGCGTCACGTAGTCGCCGGGATAGATCGGCGAGAGGCGGTCATAGCCGATGTCCAGCTTGTACAGCGGATGGTGGAACGCGATGTTGGCGAGCGCCTCGCCCTTGCAGGTCGCCAGCACCACGCCGGTCAGGCCCCACTGCGCGAGGCAGGCGTCCACGCGGTCGCGCGCAAGGATCAGCAGGCCCCCGGTGCTGGGGGCCGGCGCCACGCGCACCAGGGCGTAGTCGAATTCGGGGTGGACGTTGAGCGCCTGGTTGGCGGGGATGGTCCACGGCGTCGTCGTCCAGATGACGATGGCGCCGTCCTCGTTCAGCTCGGGCAGGTCGAAGGCGCGCGCCAGCGCATCGGGCTGCGCGAACGGGAAGGCGACGTCGATCGCCGGATCGGTGCGCTCGGCGTACTCGACCTCGGCCTCGGCCAGGGCCGAGCCACAGTCAAAGCACCAGTTCACGGGCTTCAGGCCACGATAGACGAACCCTTCCTCCATGATGCGACCCAGCACGCGAAGCTCGTCGGCCTCGTTGCGGTAGTTCATCGTCAGGTAGGGGTTGTCCCAGGCGGCCAGCACGCCCAGGCGCTGGAAGTCCACCTTCTGGCGGGCGACCTGCTCGGTGGCGTAGGCGCGCGCCTTGGCCTGGACTTCCTGCACGGACAGCTGCTTGCCGTACTTCTTCTCGATCTGGATCTCGATCGGCATGCCGTGGCAATCCCAGCCCGGCACGTAGTGCGCATCGAACCCGGCCAGGTTGCGGCTCTTGACGATGATGTCCTTCAGGACCTTGTTGACCGCGTGGCCCAGGTGCAGGTCACCGTTGGCATAGGGCGGGCCGTCGTGCAGCACGAAGCGCGGCCGCCCCGCGCTGGCTTCGCGAATCGCGCGGTACACCCCGTTTTCTTCCCACTGCGCCACCCAGCCGGGTTCGCGCTTGGCGAGATCGCCTCGCATGGGGAAAGGGGTGTCGGGCAGGTTGAGCGTGTTCTTATAGTCCATGGAGCTAGCTGTCTATGCGAGAAGGGCGGATGCGCGCGCCGGCAGTGCCGCCGGCGGCGCGTGGGCGGTCGGACAGGGCGCAGCCGGATCGGCGCGCCCCGCGGCGTGCGCATCAAATTCGGTCGGTGGCCGACGTGGCCGCGTCGGCGTGGGCGAGATGCCCGGCGGCAAAGAACTCGCGCGCGCGTCGCTCGTCGTCGGCGATGGCGGCGGTCAGGGTGGCGAGGTCCGCGAATTTGGCCTCGTCGCGCAGTTTCTTCAGGAATTCCACACGGATGAGTTTACCGTAGGCGTCGCCCTGGAAATCGAGCAGGTGGACTTCGAGCAGCACCCGGCCCAGATCGGTCACCGTGGGGCGCACGCCCAGGCTGGCGACACCCGGCAGCGGCTGGGGTCCCAGGCCATGGACGGCCACCGTGAAAATGCCGCTGAGCGCCGTGCAGCGGTCCGGCACGCGCAGGTTGAGGGTCGGATACCCCAGCTGACGCCCCAGTTTGAGGCCGTGCACCACGTGCCCGCTCATGGCGTAGCGCCGGCCCAGCAGGTCGGCCACGCGGTCCAGGTCGCCATCGCTCAGGGCGCGCCGCACGTCCGTCGAGGAAATGCGCAGGCCGTCGCGATCCGTGATGGAGTCCATCGATTCCACCGCGAAGGGGCCTTGCTCACGCAGCATGTCCACGTCGCCGGCGCGCCTCGCACCGAAGCGAAAGTCATCGCCCACCAGCAGCCAGCGCGTGTCGAGCTCGCGCACCAGCAGTTCGTGGATGAAATCGGTGGCGGGCATGGCCGCCAGACGCGCATCGAAGCGCTTGACGAAGACTTCCCGCACCCCCGCGCGCTTGAGCGCATCGAGCTTGTCGCGCAGCCCGTTGATGCGGGCAGGGGCGAGCTCGGGGCGGCCCTGCAGGCGGGCGAAGAATTCCCGCGGGTGCGGCTCGAAGGTCAGCACCGAGGGCACGAGCCCGCGATGCTCGGCCGCCGAGCACAAACGGGTCAGCATCGCCTGGTGTCCCAGGTGCACGCCATCGAAATTGCCGATCGTCAGGGCGCGGGGCGTCCGCTCGCCAGCGGGCGGCTCGCGCAACACGCGAAGCGGAGGGTCGGAAGGTTTCACGACGACAGTTTACAATTTCGGGTTGGCCCGTACACGTTCCTGTGAATCTCAGCGCAGGAATGGCCGGGCGCGACCCGCATTTTCCTCGAGACGGTCCGACTTTGTCTGTGTCTTCTTCTTCCGGCGCGCGGCGCCGGTTCGTCATCCTCATTTCCGGCCGCGGCAGCAACATGCGCTCGATCGTGCAGGCCTGCGCCGAGCAGGGCTGGCCGGCCGAGATCGCGGCCGTGATCGCCAACCGGCCGGATGCGGCCGGGCTGGCGTGGGCGGCCGAGCGCGGTATCGCCACGGCCGTCGTGCCGCATCGCGACTTCGCCTCGCGCGAAGCGTTCGATGCCGCCCTGGCCGAGCGCATCGATGCCTTTGCGCCCGACTTCGTGCTGCTCGCGGGCTTCATGCGCGTGCTCACGCCCGGGTTCGTCGGCCGCTACGACGGCCGTCTCGTCAACATCCATCCGTCGCTGCTGCCCGCATTCCCGGGGCTGCACACCCACGCCCAGGCGCTGGCGATCGGCGTGCAGGCCCACGGCTGCACCGTCCATTTCGTCACGCCGGTCCTGGATCATGGCCCGATCATCGCGCAGGGCGTCGTGCCCGTGTTGCGCGGGGACACGGCCGATGCCCTGGCCGATCGCGTGCTGGGCGTCGAGCATCGCGTCTATCCGGCGGTCTGCCAGTGGCTGGCCGAGGGCCGGGTCCACCTGAGCGGCCGGCTCGTCGATGTCGCGGGCGATGCCCCGCGTCTCTTTTTTGCGGAATCTTCCCATGCCTAAGCCCCCCAGCCGCGCCAGCGGATCACGTTCGGGCGGTCGCAGCGACGCCGCCCATGGCAAGCGTCGTACGGACGCCACGCGAGCGGGCGGCGAGCGCTCCGCGGATCGGGCGGTCGATCGCCCCGCGGGCACGCGCCCGGACGGCCGGGCCGCGGGTGCCCGTCCCGATGGCCGCGCACCGGCCCCGCGTCCCGCGCGCGCCGCGGGTGATCGCCCGCGCCTGCCGCCCATGGCCGCCCGCATCGAGCAGGTGCGCGAGGCCTTGGCCGAGATCCTGCAGTGGAAGGGCGCGGGTGACGTCGTCCTGTCGCGCTGGATGCGCGCCCATCCCATGCTCGGCTCGCGCGATCGCAGCGAAGTGGCCGAAGCGGTCTTCGCCGCCCAGCGCCATCTGCGCCGCTATCGCCAGATGGGTGAAAGCGGGCTGGGCAGCGCCGCGCGTCGGCTCGCCATTCTGGCCCTGGCCGATACGGCCGGCGTGGAGGCCGTGATGCCGGTGCTCGAACCTGCCGAGCAGGCCTGGCTGGAACGCGTGCGCCGCATCGATGGCAACGCGCTGCCGCGCGCCGTGCGCCACAGCCTGCCCGACTGGCTGGACGCCGCCATCGGCGACATGGACGACGCCGAGTCCCTCATGGCCGCGCTCAACACGCCGGCCGCACTGGACATCCGGGTCAATCCCCTGAAGATGGAGCGCGACGCGCTGGTCGACGCCATGCGCGCCGACCCGGCCGGCATCGTGCCCGAGGTCACTCCCTGGTCGCCGTGGGGCCTGCGCCTGCCCAACGGCACGCCCCTGCAGCGCTGGGCGCGCTTTCTGGATGGCAGCGTCGAGGTGCAGGATGAGGGCAGCCAGCTGCTGGCCTTGCTCGTGGGCCCCAAGCGCGGCGAGATGATCATCGACTTCTGCGCGGGGGCGGGCGGCAAGACGCTGCTGCTGGGCGCGCTCATGCGCTCCACCGGGCGCCTGTACGCCTTTGACGTGTCCGAAGCGCGGCTGCACAAGCTTGGCCCGCGTCTGGCCCGCAGCGGCCTGTCCAACGTCGAGCCAGTGCTGATCCAGCACGAGAAGGACGCACGCATCAAGCGCCTGGCGGGCAAGGCCCACCGCGTCCTGGTGGACGCGCCCTGCACGGGGACCGGCACCCTGCGCCGCAATCCCGACATCAAGTGGCGCCAGAACCCGGCCGCGATCCCCGACCTGTGCCTCCTGCAGGCCAGCATCCTCGCCTCGGCCGCGCGCTGCGTCGCCCCGGGCGGGCGCCTGGTCTACGCCACGTGCAGCCTGCTGCGCGAGGAGAACGAAGCCCAGGCCGAAGCCTTCCTCGCCGCGCATCCGGAGTTCACCGCCGTGCCGGTGGGCGAGATCCTGGCCGGACGCAGCGACGTGCCGGTCAGCGGCCCCTGGCTCAAGCTGCGCCCGGACCAGCACGGCACGGACGGATTCTTTGCCGCCGTGTTCACGCGAACTTCTTGATAAACTCATGGTCGAACGTGGCGACGGGTCAGGCAATGACCGGCCACGTCACACGACACCTGCGGGCACGGCGGGAGGGGAAAGCGACCCTTCCAGGCACTGTGGGTTTCTCCTGATGCCTGCAAGTTACCAACACCTTGACGTAGATCATTGCTGGTTGGTGACAAATAAGGTATCGTCCCGGCGCCGTTGATAGTACCCTTGACGGTAATGCGGCAGCGCCGCTCGCGAGGTTATATGGACTCTCTGCTTTCGTTCGTCACCAACGGCATTCTGGATGCCTCTTGGTGGCAAATCGTATTGTTCACGCTGGTGGTGACGCACATCACCATTTCCGGCGTGACAATCTTCCTGCATCGCTCGCAGGCTCACCGCGGCGTGGATCTGCATCCCGCCGTCGCGCATTTTTTCCGCTTCTGGCTGTGGCTCACCACGGGCATGGTCACGAAGGAATGGGTCGCCATCCACCGCAAGCACCACGCGCGCTGCGAACGTGAAGGCGATCCTCACTCGCCGATGGTCTTCGGCATCAACCGCGTGCTGTTTCGCGGCGCCGAGCTCTATCGCATCGAAGGCAAGAACCGTGAAACCATGGCCAAGTTCGGCCACGGCACCCCAGACGACTGGCTCGAGCGCAATCTGTACACCCCGCGCACGACGCTGGGCATCTACATCATGCTGGCCATCGATCTCGCCCTGTTCGGCGTGCTCGGCCTGACGGTGTGGGCGATCCAGATGGCCTGGATTCCGTTCTGGGCAGCAGGCGTGGTCAACGGCATCGGCCACTTCGTGGGCTACCGCAACTTCGCCAGCCCGGACACCAGCACCAACATCTCCCCGATCGGCATCATCATCGGTGGCGAGGAGCTGCACAACAACCACCACGCGCACGCGTCCTCCGCTCGCTTCTCGAGCAAGTGGTACGAGTTCGACGTGGGCTGGATGTACATCAGCATCCTGAAGTCGCTGGGACTGGCCAAGGTGAAGAAGGTGGCGCCGCGTCCGCAGATGGTCGACAAGCCGGTCGTCGACCTGCAGACCCTGCAGGCCGTCATCACGCACCGCTACGAAATCATGGCCCGCTATGCGGACATGTTCAAGCAGGCCTGCCGTGACGAGATCGTCCGCCTCAAGCGCACGTCGCCCGCGGTCGAGGTCGAGCCCCTGCGCCAGGTGCAGTCCACCCTGCGCCGCAGCGACCCCGAACTGCTGCCGGTGGAGCGCCGCGCCGAGATCGACCAGATCATCGCCCAGCACGGCGTGCTCGCCACGCTGAGCCAGATGCGCGACGAACTGTCCCGCATCTGGGAAAGCTCCAGCGCCTCGAGCGAAAAGCTGTTGCATGACCTGCAGGACTGGTGCGCTCGTGCCCAGAAGAGCGGCATCAAGCAGCTGGAAGACTTCTCGCTGCGCCTGCGTCAGTACGCGGCATAAGCCAGACGGTCGGTGGCCTTGGCCACCCGCTGTGAAAAAGCCCCAGGCGCGAGCCTGGGGCTTTTTTCATGGGGCGTCAGTCGTCACCAGTTGCTCGGCGGCCGCCAGCACGCCGCCCAGAATGGTATCCGTCAGCCGTTGCGGAAACCCTGGTGGCAGTCGGGCGCGCACGGTGCGCACCACCTCCGGTGTGCGATCAATCAGGTCATCGACCACGGCAGCGGCATCGCGGCCATCTGGCGTCACGATGCCGTAAGTCTTTCCTGCAGTCAGCCAGTGCCGGCGCCGGATCTCGTGCATTCGCCAATGCGGACTTTTCGTGCGGACTGCCATTGCCATCTTCGCCTTGTAGGGCGATAGCGCGTTCGCTCCCTTCCCGATGATGGGATAGGCGGACAGCACGTCGCAGAGTGGCGTGAGCGCATAGGAACCGTCGCGCCGCAGAAAGATGCTGAAGTTCTTGGCATGCCCATCGGTAGCGCGCAGCATCCAGAACAGCACCTGAGACTGGAAGAATACGCGGCGGTCATGCGCCGGCGTCTGTGCGGTGGATAAAAGCTGCATGATCGCTGCGATCCCGGGCCCTCCGTCAGCCTCGTATTTCAAATGAGGCGGCACGCCCAAGGCCTGGCACATGTCCTCCTGCGGTATGCGGACCAGCCATCGCCGGTCGGTAGTGTCCGTCCACTGGCGATCGAATCGCTCGACCGCCAGCACCTTCATGTCATCGAACTGCACAGGCTGCGCATGTGCAACAGGAAGACCGTACGCGCGAAGGATTTCGAGGCACAACCACTCGTTCTCGACCGAGTCGTGCATGTCGAATTGCAGATTGCCGACCAGGCCGAGCGGCATCTTGAGGATATGGGTGGTGGGCGTCGCGCCTGATGGGCGGAACCACTGATCCCCGAGCCTGAGCAGCGCGGTCTTCTCCTGGGCGCCGGCAATGGAGATCCGGAAGTCGTCGTCGTCCGCGGAATCTCGTCCTTCGATGGGCGCGGGCGCAAGTGTCCTGCGCAGTAGCCTGGCCACGTCGGCATCGCTCAGCCGCGCCGCTGACACGCTCTGCACGTCGTCAGGCGTCATCGACTCCGGCAGGATCTGAAGCGCCCCGGCACAATCTCGACCGATTTCCGCAAGGAGTGCGAAGGCATCCGTCGAGCCCAGCTGGAATCGGCGTGCCACTCGGTCCCTGATGTCCTGGCTGTCCGGCAGCAGATTCTCGAAGTAGGCACGTACTGTCTCGCCGCGATGGGGTGGGTTGCCTGGCATGAAGGGTAGCGATAGCGACAGCGGCCGTCCTTCCGGGGCTTGGGTCCAGCTGTCGGCATACTGCAGGGCCTGCCCGGCGTGCGGCTGCAGGCTCCACGTGCCGACGAAGCTGCCGTTCATCCAGAGAGAAAGTGCGCGGGTATGCGAGCGGCGGCCCATGGTCACCAGCCGCGATCGTTAACTGTCTCGGTCGACGTGTCTGTCTGGCGCAGCACGAGCTCGACACCCAGGATGCTCATGAGCGCCAGCAGCCGATCCGCGCTGACTTTGTCGGCATTCCTTTCGAGAGCCGACAGGGCTTGCTGGCTGATACCCAGACGCATGGCGGTAGCGGCCTGGGTCAGGCCGGCCTGCTTGCGAAAGGCTTGCAACAGCGTTGGCAACTGACGAGACGTGCGTACGGTGAAATCGGTCATACAACACCTAGTTGGTATTCTCGCTTTACCAATCATAGGTAGTAAAAAGGATATACGCAATACAGGTTGTAGGCGCCAACGCGCATAGGGGCTGCATGGCTCACCCGGCATGGGACCCGCCGGCTGTCGAGCTGATCAGCAATCTATCGACGTGGTACGGGTCTGGTGCCCACTGTCGTTGCCCCTCACGCCCGTTCCGACGGGCGTTTTCTTTTGCCGCCAGCCCAGGAACGCCGAAGCCTGCCCGCAAAACAACGAAGCCCGCTGGCTTGCGCCAGCGGGCTTCGTGAACCTGCCTGGGTGATGCCGTCAGTCGACGACGATCACTTCAGCTTGGTTTCCTTGTAGTCGACGTGCTTGCGCGCGACCGGATCAAATTTCTTGATCAGCATCTTTTCCGGCGTGTTGCGCTTGTTCTTGGTCGTCGTGTAGAAGTGACCCGTACCAGCGGTCGACTCCAGCTTGATCTTTTCGCGAATTCCCTTGGCCATGGTGGACTCCTGACAGGTATGGGTTCAGTGTGCCGAAAGGGCGATCAGGCAGCGCCGCGTGCGCGCAGATCGGCGAGCACGGAGTCGATGCCATTCTTGTCGATGGAACGCAGAGCAGCGGTGCTCACGCGCAGGCGAACCCAGCGGTTCTCGCTCTCGACCCAGAAACGACGCGATTGCAGGTTGGGCAGAAAGCGGCGCTTCGTCTTGTTGTTGGCGTGGGAGACGTTGTTACCCACCATCGGCTTCTTGCCGGTTACCTGGCATACACGCGCCATGACCAAACCTCTTTAAAATCTGTAAGTTGTATGAAAAACCGTGCTGCCGGCCGCGGCTGGGCCTGGGTGCTGCACGATTCTGCCTCGAAGGGTCGCGCCGTGGTCTTGCGTCCGGTGCGCTGAACCTGTCATCCGGGGGCAGGCCCCAGACCGCAGATCCATTATCGCGCTCGCCACGGCTGGCGTGGGCAAGAGGCGGTAAAGCTCACGACTGTAGCATGGTCGGCCCGGGATCGGCAAGTTTTCGTGCGTCAGTTCAGCAGGTCGTGCTCGGCAAACGACAGGGTTCGCGAGCCGGCCACCAGGATGTGGTCGACCAGCCGGATGTCGACCAGCGCCAGTGCCTGGGCCAGGTGGCGGGTCAGATGGCGGTCGGCCGGGCTGGGTTCGGCCGCGCCCGAGGGGTGATTGTGCGCGAGCACCACCATGGCGGCATGGTGCCGCAGGGCGGCGCGCACGACTTCGCGGGGGTAGACCGTGGCCTGGGCCAGGGTGCCGCGGCTGACCGTCTCGCTGGCGATGAGGCGCAGGCGGTTGTCCAGGAAGAGGGCGCTGCAGACTTCGACCGTCTGGTGTCCGAGCAGCGAGGCGCAGTAGGCCTGCATGCTGGCCGGGCTGTCCAGGGTGTGTTCGCGTGCCAGGTCCTCGGCCAGCGAGCGTCGCGCCAGTTCCATGACGGCGCTCAGCTGCGCGGCCTTGGCGCGGCCTATGCCTGCGCTTGCCGCCAGCGCACGGGGCTCGGCGCCCAGCAGGCCGCGCAGGCCCTGGAATTCGGCCAGCAGCCCGTGGGCCAGCGACAGCACGTCGCGGCCCTGCAGGCCGGTGCGCAGCACCAGGGCGATGAGCTCGGCGTCGGTCAGCGCGCCAGGGCCGTGGCGCCACAGGCGCTCGCGTGGCAGGCTGTCCGCGGGCAGTTGCGCGAGCAGGCTCGCAGGGGCGGTGCGCGCGGCGCTGGGGGTATTCATGGTTAGCCTTTAAAATGCAGGGTTCTTCCGCCATATTGGCACCTTCCACCAGCCGAGCACGCCGTCTGTGTCTGATTCCACGCACCCCCTGCCCGTCGTCGCCGAGACCTCCTTCGTCACCTTGCACTACCGGATCACCCTGGCATCCGGCGCGGGCGAGGGGCAGGTGTTCGCCGATACGTTCACCGGCAAGCCGGCCACCCTGCAACTGGGGGCCGGTCAATGGGCCCCCAGCATGGAAGCCGTGCTGATCGGCCAGCCCGAAGGCGCACAGGCGAGCTTCGAGCTCACGCCGGCGCAGGCCTATGGCGATCGCAACCCCGAGCTCGTGCAGAAGGTCTCGCGCGGGCTGCTGAGCGAGCACGCCGGCCCGGACGCCACGTTCGATGCGGGCGACATGGTCGAATTCACCGCGCCCAATGGCGGTCGCTATGCGGGAATCTTCAAGTCCTGGCAGGGCGATCACGCCGTCTTCGATTTCAATCATCCGCTCGCCGGCGCCGCCTTGCGCCTGGACGTGTCCATCCTGGGAGTGCTCTGACATGCAGGCCACGCCGACCCGTACCGACCTGCAGGACCTGCACGCCGATGGCGCCGAAATCGTGCTGGCACAGCCGCGCGGCTTCTGTGCCGGCGTCGATCGTGCCATCGATATCGTCGAGCGCGCGCTCGAGCTGCACGGCGCGCCCATCTACGTGCGTCACGAAATCGTGCACAACCGCCACGTCGTCGAGGACCTGCGCGCCAAGGGCGCGGTCTTCATCGACGAACTGGATGACGCGCCCAGCGGCGCGATCGTCGTGTTCTCGGCGCACGGCGTGTCCAAGGCCGTGCGCCTGGAGGCCGACGCCCGCGGCCAGCGCGTGTTCGACGCGACCTGCCCGCTGGTCACCAAGGTGCACGTCGAAGTCGCCAAGATGCGGGCCGCCGGTCGCGAGGTCGTCATGATCGGCCATCGGGGCCACCCCGAAGTCGAAGGCACGCTGGGCCAGTCCGAAGGCGGCATGCACCTGGTCGAAAGCGCGGCCGACGTGCAGACCCTGGTCGTGACCGACCCGACCAATCTTGCCTACGTCACGCAGACCACGCTGTCGGTGGACGATACGGCGCAGGTCGTGGCCGCGCTCAAGCAGCGCTTTCCGCTGATCGCCGAGCCCAAGAAGGCCGACATCTGCTACGCCACGCAGAACCGGCAGGACGCGGTCAAGGTGATGGCGCCCGATTGCGATCTGGTGCTGGTAGTGGGCAGTGCCAACAGCTCGAACTCCAATCGCCTGCGCGAAGTCGCCGAGCGTCGGGGCGCCCAGGCGCACCTGATCGACGATGCCTCGGCCATCGACCCCGCCTGGCTGCAGGGCTGCCAGCGCGTGGGCGTGACGGCGGGCGCCTCCGCGCCCGACGTGCTGGTGCGCGGGGTGATCGAACGCCTCAAGACGCTGGGCGCCGTGTCGGTGCGCACGCTGCCCGGGGCCGAGGAGTCCGTGTCCTTCCCGCTGCCGCGTGGCCTGTCGCGGACGTGATGACGACAAAATCCGCCGTCACGACTTGCACGGTTCAGAAATCAGAGGTATAGTCTTTTTCTTTGCTGCCGGTGTAGCTCAGTTGGTAGAGCAGCGCATTCGTAATGCGAAGGTCGGGGGTTCGACTCCTCTCACCGGCACCAATCCCGCCCTTGTGGCGGAATGCAATCAGGCCCGCTTTCGCGGGCCTTTTTGTTTTGGGCGATCCAGACAGCGTGTGACGGGGCAGGGTGTTGCACCGTCGCCAGGCTTCAGGGGCCGATCGTCCTGCTGAGTGCCGCTTGCGCTTCGCCCCTAGGCAGCGCATTCAATCACGACCACAGGCCGACGGGCGCGCCGGGGCTGCGCTACCAGGCGTTGGGCCTTGCCCGCGGCTTGTTCGGTGCGGGTTCGTCCGTATCGGCCCAGGTGCCGCCCGCATCAGGATTGACGCGTTGCCGGCCCTGGCTGCCTGCCACGTCGTCGATGGCGTTGTCCTTGGTCGGTGCGCGTGGCACGTCCACGGGCGCATCGGCGGGCGTGAGCCCGGCCTGGGGGCCGGGTATCGGGCGATCTCGGGATTCAGCGTTGGTCATGGGATTCTCCACGGTGGGTTCTGGACCGGATGGCGTCCCGGCAAGCTCGCAAGCGGCATGCCCCTGCGGGCGTTTTCGGGAATGGCTATTGCTCGATGGCGGGCTTGGCCTTGCCTGGCGGGGCCGCCACCCGGAGTCGCGCATGTCCGCATCCCACCCCTTGAATGTCGCCGAGCCGGCGACGCTTCCCGAATCCTCCGCGCCCACCGTCAGCGCCCGCCTGACCGTCAATGGCGACGCGCGCGACGTGACGTTCGATGTGCGCGCCTCGCTGCTCGACGTGCTGCGCAACCACCTGCAATTGACCGGCACCAAGAAGGGCTGTGACCACGGCCAGTGCGGCGCCTGTACGGTGCATCGCAACGGCCGTCGCGTGAACGCCTGTCTGACCCTGGCCGTGGCCTGCGAGGGCGACGAGATCACCACCATCGAAGGCCTGGGCACGCCCGACCAGCTGCATCCGATGCAGGAGGCCTTCGTCTGCCACGATGGCTACCAGTGCGGCTATTGCACCTCCGGTCAGATCATGTCGGCCGTGGCCATCCTCAACGAACCCTGTGGCCCGACGGACGCCGACGTGCGCGAGGCCATGAGCGGCAACATCTGCCGCTGCGGGGCCTACAGCAACATCCTTGCCGCCGTCCAGCACGTGCGCAAGGGGAGCTGATCATGCAGACCTTCACCTACGAACGGGCGCGCGACACGGCGCACGCCGTCGCGATGGCGGCTGCCGCCACCACGGCCCAGCAGGGCGCCGAAGTCCGTTTCCTGGCCGGCGGCACGACCGTGCTCGACCTGATGAAACTCGATGTCGAACGGCCGCAGACGCTGGTCGACATCACGGCGCTGGGGCTCGATGAGATCGGCGCCACGGACACGGGCGGCCTGCGCATCGGTGCCCTGGTGCGCAATGCCGACCTCGCCCACGATGCCCGCATCCAGCGTGACTATCCGGTACTGTCGCAGGCCCTCCTGGCCGGTGCCTCGGGCCAGCTGCGCAACATGGCCACCACGGCCGGCAACCTGCTGCAGCGCACCCGGTGCGTGTACTTTCGCGACACGGCCATGCCCTGCAACAAGCGCATTCCAGGCTCGGGCTGTCCGGCGCGCGATGGCTTCAACCGCAACCTGGCCATCCTGGGGACGAGCGACCAGTGTCTGGCGGCCAATCCGTCCGACATGAATGTCGCGCTGGTGGCGCTGGAGGCCAGCGTCCATGTGGTGGGCCCGCAAGGCGAGCGCGTGCTGCCCATGCGCGAACTGCATCGCCAGCCGGGCGCGACGCCACAGATCGAGACCTCGCTGCAGCCGGGCGAGCTCATCACCCACGTCAGCCTGCCTGCCCCGGCGCGCCAGGCCGGCGCCTGTTACCTCAAGCTGCGCGACCGCGCCTCCTACGAATTCGCCCTGGCCTCGGCCGCCGTGGTGGCGCGGCTGGACGGCGGGCGCCTGGCCGAGATCCGCATCGCCCTGGGGGGCGTGGGGACCGTTCCCTGGCGTGCCGAACGGGCCGAGCAAGCCCTGGTGGGTGCAGCGCCGGATCGCACCACCCTGCTGGCCGCGGCTGACCGCGAACTGGCCAGCGCCCAGCCGCGCGACGGCAATCGCTTCAAGGTCGAGCTGGCTCGTCGATGCCTGGTCCAGGCCGTCCTGACGGCCGTGCAGGCCAACCCGCAAGATTCGGAGGCCGCATGAACACGACCACCAAGGCCGCGTCCGTCGTCGGCCAGCCGCTGGACCGCATCGACGGCCCGCTCAAGGTCACGGGCCGCGCGCACTACACCGTCGACCATGATTTTCCCGGACTGGTGCATGCCGTGCCGGTGGGCGCCGCCGTTGCCGCCGGCAAGCTGCTGCGCCTGGATGTCGCCCAGGCGCGCGCGATGCCCGGGGTGCTGGCGGTGTACACCCACGAGAACGTCGGTGCCCTGTATCGCGTGGCCAAGGCCAGTGGCGTCATGATCGACGAGAGCCGGCCCCCTTTGTGGGATGACCGCATCACCTATTACGGCCAGTTCATCGCGCTGGTGGTGGCACAGACGTGGGAGCAGGCTGTCGCCGCCGCCGCGCAGGTGCGCGCCGAATACGAAGTCCGGGAAGTCGACGTGCGGACCTGGCTGGAAGCCGATGACGACATGGAGACCGAGTCCGAGCGCGGTGACCCGGATGCGGTCTTCGCCGCCGCCGAGGTGACGCTGGATGCGACCTATACGACGCCCATCGAGACCCACAATCCCATCGAGCTGCACGCCACCGTCGCGGTCTACGACGGCCAGCGCTTCACGCTGTACGAAACCTCGCAGGCGGTGGTCAATCACAAGGCGGCGCTGGTGCAGATCCTGGGCGTCACGCCCGAGGACGTTCGCGTCGTCACGCGCTATCTGGGTTCGGGCTTCGGCGGCAAGCTCTGGCCGTGGCCGCACAGTGCGCTGGCAGCCGCGGCCGCGCGCGATCTGGGGCGGCCGGTGAAGCTCGAGATCAGCCGGGCCATGATGTTCCACAACGTCGGTCACCGACCCAATACCCAGCAGCGCCTGCGCCTGTCCGCCGACCGCACGGGGCGGCTCACGTCGCTGCGCCAGGACTACCTGATCCACACCGCAAGGCTGGACACCTATCAGGAAGATTGTGGCGAAGCCACGTCCTACCTCTACAGCACGCCCAACCTGCGCGTGACCTGGGGCAGCGCCGCCCGCGACATCGCGCCGGCGACCTCCATGCGCGGACCGGGCGCGGTGCCCGGCCTGTATGCCGTGGAATCGGCGATGAACGAACTCGCGCGCGAACTCGACATGGACCCGCTCGCGCTGCGCCTGCGCAACGACACCCAGCGCAACGAAGCCGACGACGTGCCCTTCAGCAGCCGCCATCTGGCGGAATGCCTCAAGGAAGGCGCGCAGCGTTTTGGCTGGTCCGAGCGGCAAGCCGAGCCCGGCAGCATGCGCCGCGACGGCCGCATCGTCGGCTGGGGCATGGCCAGCGCGTCCTGGATGGCCAAGCGTGTCGGGGCCACCGTGGCGGTCACGCTGCTGGCGTCGGGCCGCGTGCGGGTGTCCACCGCGTCACAGGACATCGGCACGGGCACCTACACGGTGCTGGGTCAGATGGTCGCCGAGGTCCTGGGCGTCGAGCTGGGCGACATCGACGTCTGCCTGGGCGACACGGCGCTGCCGCCCGGGCCGTTGTCGGGTGGCTCGATGGCCACGGGCTCGCTCGTGCCGGCTGCGAGCGACGCGACCCGGGCTGCCATCGGCAAGCTGTTCAAGACCGCCTGCGCGGGTGAGGACGCTGCGTTCGCGGGCGCCGAACCGGATGACCTGGAACTGGTCGCGGGCAAGGTGCGCCGCAAGTCGGGGGGCGAAAGCGTGCCCTTCGCGGACATCCTGCGCGGTGCCGATCTGAGCCAGCTCGCCGGCAACGGCCGCTCGGGCTCCAGCGACAGTGACGAGGGCGCGGATGCCCGATCGACCCAGTCGTTCGGCGCCCACTTCGTCGAAGTGGGCTGGGAGCCGGAGATCGCCCGCCTGCGCGTGCAGCGCGTGGTCACGGTCATCGACGCGGGCCGCATCATCAACCCCAAGTCGGGTCGCAACCAGATCGAGGGCGCCATCATCATGGGCCTGGGCATGGCGCTCTTCGAGGAGTCGGTGTACGACGAGCGCACCGGCGCGGTGCTCAACAGCAACCTGGCCGACTACATCGTGCCGGTGCACGCGGATGCGCCCGAGATCGACGTGCACTTTCTCGACTACCCGGATTACGCACTCAACGAACTCGGTGCGCGCGGCATTGGCGAGATCGGGCTGGCCGGTCTGGCGGCCGCCATCACCGATGCCGTCCATCATGCGACCGGCGTACGGGTGCGCGACCTGCCGGTGCACGTGGAGGACCTGCTGGAGGCGCCCTGGCCGACCTGACCGGTCGCGCACCTACGAGTAGTCGCGTGCGTCCTCGATCACCTTGCCGTCGTTGGGCAGCGCACCGGGCGCGGTGTGCTGCACCTCGGCGCGCAGCTTGGTGACGTCGCGGACGGTCTGCGCGATGCGCTCGGCCAGGCCTTGCGGCCAGCTCGCCGCTTCCACCTGCAGGCACATGGCGTCCTGTCCGGCCGCGCCGGAAATCACGAGCCGCGCCTTGCCAAGCTCGGGATGACGCGCCACGACCTCGGCCACCTGGGCAGGATGCACGAACAGCCCCCGTACCTTGGTGGTCTGGTCCGCGCGGCCGAGCCAGCCGCGGATGCGGGTGTTCGTGCGCCCGCAGGGTGACGGGCCGGGCAGCACCGCCGACAGGTCCCCCGTGCCGAAGCGCACCAGGGGGTAGTCGGGGTTGAAGGTCGTCACGACGACTTCACCCACTTCGCCATCGGGCACCGGGTCGCCCGTGCCCGGGCGCACGATCTCGAGCAGCACGTCTTCGCCCAGGACCAGCCCCTCGCGCGCGGCAGTCTCGAATGCGATCAGGCCCAGGTCCGCGCTGCCATAGGCCTGGTAGCCCTGGATGCCGCGCGCGATCAGCCAGTCGCGCAGCGATGGCGGAAACGCTTCCCCCGAGACCAGGGCACGCTTGATCGAGGGCAGCGCAATGCCCATCTCGTCCGCCTTCTCCAGCAGGATGCGCAGGAAGCTGGGGGTGCCGGTATAGCCATGTGGCGCCAGGTCTTCCATCGCGTGCACCTGCTGCTCGGTCTGGCCCGTGCCGCCCGGAAACACCGTGCAGCCCAGGGCGTGCGCCGCGGTCTCCATCATCGAGCCCGCCGGGCTGAAGTGGTAGGAGAAGCAGTTGTAGGCCAGCTCGCCCGAGCGAAATCCCGCCGCATACAGGGCGCGCGCAAAGCGCCAGTAATCCGGGCGAGCCGTCTCGGGTTCGTAGATGGGGCCGGGCGAGGCAAAGACCCGCAGGGCCTGCCCCCAGCCCACGGCGGAAAAGCCGCCGAAGACGCGCTCGCGGCGCGACAGCGAGGCTGGGGCATCGGCGGCCCGCGCACGCTGCTGGGCCTCGAGCAGTTCGCTCTTGCGCAGCACCGGCAATCGGGCCAGTGCCTGGCGATCATTCACGCCCCACGGGTCCACCCCCGCCAGTTGCCGCGCCACCGCGGGCGCCGTGTCGGCGGCGCGTGCGATCACGCCGGGCAACGCCACCATCAGGTCGCGTTCGCGCTGTCCCGGATCGCGCACTTCCAACGCATCGTAGAACTCGGTCATGGTCGTTCCCTGGAAAACTCAGGCCAGCCAGCGCTTGCGGCGCCGATAGAATTTGGTGTCGCGAAAGCTCTTGCGCTCGCCGCTGGCCATGCCCAGGTAGAACTCCTTGACGTCTTCGTTGGCGGCAAGGTCGGCGGCGCGGCCATCCATCATCACGCGCCCGTTCTCCAGGATGTAGCCATCGTCGGCGTAGCGCAGGGCAATGTGGGTATTTTGTTCGGCCAGCAGAAAGCTCACGCCTTCGCGGCTGTTCAGGTCGCGCACGATGCCGAAGATCTCCTCGACGATCTGCGGGGCCAGGCCCATCGAGGGTTCGTCCAGCAGGATCATGCGCGGGTTGGCCATCAGCGCGCGGCCGATGGCGCACATCTGCTGCTCGCCGCCCGAGGTGTAGCCCGCCTGGCTGGTGCGCCGCTGGGCCAGCCGCGGAAAGTAGGTGTAGACGCGCTCGAGGGCCTCGGCAAGCCCCGCGCGCGACAGGCTGCGCGTGTAGGCGCCCGTCAGGAGGTTCTCCTCGATGGACAGGTGGGCAAAGCAGTGCCGGCCTTCCATCACCTGGACCACGCCGCGCCGCACCAGGTCGGCCGGCGTCAGCCGCTCGATGCGTTCGCCGCGATAGTGGATCTGCCCCTTCGTGACTTCGCCGCGCTCGCCGCGCAGCAGGTTGGATATCGCGCGCAGCGTGGTGGTCTTGCCGGCGCCGTTGGCGCCCAGCAGCGCCACGATGCGGCCTTCGCGCACGCGCAGCGAGACGCCCTTGAGCACCAGGATGACGTGGTTGTAGATGACTTCGATGCCGTTGACGTCCAGCAGCACCGTGTCGTCGGCAGGAGTGGCGATCGTGTTCATGGGCATTCCGGTGTGGGCCGCAGGAAGATGCCGCGCGCCCGGCGCGCGGCATCGGTCTGGCATCAGCCAGCGCACTTGCGCGGTTCGATCCCCTTGTCCTTCGCGTAGCGTGCCGCCTGCTCCTTGATCATCGGGCCCAGGATCGCCTGGTCGGCCTGGTACCAGTCCGAAGTCACCTGGAACTTGCTGCCATCCCATTGCACGATGCGCGCCCAGTCGCCGCCCACGTGATCGCCGCAGGACGTCTGGATCGGCCGCACGATGCCGCCAAAGCCCAGCTCATCCAGGCGCGCCTGGGTCAGGTTGAGGTTCTCCAGGCCCCAGCGCACCTGCTCCGGCGTCATGTGCTGCCCCTTGCCGAACTTCTCCTGTGCGGTGCGGATCGCCTCGACCTGCAGCATCGAGATGATCATGCCGCGCGTGTGGGCGATGGTCCCCAGCGAGGCTGCGGTGGCGCCCTGGCCCTTGTCGTAGACATGGGTCTTCAGGTCCTGGTGCACGCGGCCCTGCTCGGCGCTGTTGTGCAGCGAGATCGCGTTGTAGCCCTTGGCGACCGCGCCCAGATCACGCACATCGCCTTCGGAGCCCGCCCACCAGATCGCGTACATCTTGTCGCGCGGGTAGCCGCTCGCCTGCGCCTCGCGGATCGCCGTGGGGGTCATGATGCCGGCGCTCCAGAGCAGGACGTAGTCCGGACGGGCCTGGCGGATCTGCAGCCAGGTCGACTTCTGCTCCACGCCCGGCGCCGTGACCGGATACGTCAGGAGCTCGAAGCCTTGCAGCTTGGCGCGCTGCTGCAGCAGCGGGATGGGTTCCTTGCCATAGGGCGAGTCATGGTAGACGAGGGCGATCTTCTTGCCCTTGAGCTTGTCCAGCCCGCCTTCCTTCTTGGCGATGTCCTGGATCATGACGTCGGCCGCCGTCCAGTAGGTGCCGCCCAGCGGGAAGTTCCACTCGAACACGCTGCCGTCGGCCGATTGCGACAGGCCATAGCCCGGCGTGACGACCGGCATCTTGTCCAGTGGCGCCTTGTCGGTCACGGCAAAGGTGATGCCGGTGGATTGCGTGTCGAACCCGGAAGCCCCGCCATTGCGGCCCTTCAGGCGCTCATAGCATTCCACGCCGCGATCGGTCGCGTACGCGGTCTCGCATTCCTCATAGACGATCTTGACCCCGTTGACCCCGCCATCGCGGGCGTTCACGAGCTTGAGGTAATCCATCTTCCCGTCGGCCCAGGGAATGCCCAGCGGCGCGAACGAGCCCGTGCGGTAGGCGAGCAGCGGAACGAACTGCTCGGCCTCGGCGGCCGCGGCCACGGGCAGCCAGGTCGCGCCAAGGGCGGTGGCCGCCACGAGGCCGGCCGCGAAACGTCGGATCTTCTGTGTCATCTCCAGACCTCCAGGATGGTGCATGCACCGATTGGGCCCGGTCTGTCGCCGGGAATGTGTGAGCCCCCACGCTCGCCTCTGGCTCGCTGCCCCCCGAGGGGGCGCGTTTTGCCTTGGGGCGGCCCGGCGGCAAGACTGTTGGCCCCCACGCTCGCCGTTGGCTCGCTGCCCCCCAGGGGGGCGCGTTTTGCCTTGGGACGGCCCGACGGCAAAACCCTTCTTGCCATGGGCCCTGCGTTCAATGCGGGAAGGGCCATATGCGCAGCTTTTCCTTGCCGATGCTCCAGAGCCTGGCGAGGCCGTGGGGTTCGACGATGAGGAAGAAGACGATGAGGGCACCGAAGACCATGTGCTCGATGTGGGCCGCGGTGTCCACGGACAGGGGCAGGCCGAACCAGTGCGGCACGTTGGCGAGCACGATGGGCACGAGGACGATGAAGGCCGCGCCAAAGAAGCTGCCCATCAGCGAGCCCAGCCCGCCGATGATCACCATGAACAACAGCTGGAAGGAGCGATTCAGGTCGAAGGCCTGCGGCTCCCACGAGCCCAGGTGCAGGAAGCCCCACAGCGCCCCCGCCACGCCCACGATGAATGAGCTCACCGCAAAGGCCGTCAGCTTGGCGTACACCGGCCGGATGCCGATCACCGAGGCCGCCACGTCCATGTCGCGGATCGCCATCCATTCGCGGCCGATCGCACCGCGCACCAGGTTCTTGGCCAGCAGCGTGAACACGATCACGATGGCCAGCACCAGGAAGTAGCGATCGAGCGCCGACTGGATGGGGATGCCGAAGACATCCAGGCGCGGCACGGATACGCTGCCCGAGGGCGAGTAGTTGGTGAAGAAGGGGATGCGCAGGAACGCCCAGTCCACGAAGAACTGCGCCGCGAGCGTGGCCACGGCCAGGTACAGCCCGCGGATGCGCAGGCTGGGGATGCCGAAGATCACCCCGACCAGCGTGGCGAAGGCCCCACCGATCAAGAACTGCACGAGCAGCGGGATCTCGGGCACGCGCACGCCCACGTTCCACGCCGCATACGCGCCCACCGCCATGAACGCGCCCGTGCCCAGCGAGATCTGGCCACAGTAGCCCACGAGGATGTTCAGGCCAACGGCGGCCAGCGCCAGGATCAGGAAGGGGATGAGCACTGCCCGCAGCAGATAGTCCGATGCCAGCATGGGCACCGCGACCACGGCCACGATCAGCAGCAGCGCCATCGCGTAGCGATCCTGGCGGATCGGCAGGATCTGCTGGTCGGCTCGATAACTCGTCTTGAATTGTCCGTTCTCGCGGTAGAACATGCGCGGTCCTTGCAAGGCCGGGGGCTAGACCCGGTCGATGATCTTTTCGCCGAACAGCCCCTGCGGGCGGAACAGCAGGAAGACGAGCGCCAGCACATAGGCGAACCAGATTTCGATGCCACCGCCCACCATCGGCCCCAGATAGACCTCCGAGAGCTTCTCGCCCACGCCGATGATGAGTCCGCCCACGATCGCGCCCGGCACCGAGGTGAGCCCACCCAGGATGACGACCGGCAAGGCGCGCAGGGCGGCGGTCGCCAGCGTGAACTGCACGCCGAACTTCGAGCCCCAGATGATCCCGGCCACCAGGGCGCACATGCCCGCGACGAACCACACGATGACCCAGATGCGGTTCAGGGCGATGCCCACCGACTGCGCCGCCTGATGATCGTCGGCGACGGCGCGCAAGGCGCGACCGGTGCCGGTGGCCTGAAAGAAGATCGCCAGCAGCGCGACCAGCGCAGCGGCCACCGCCGCCGCCGTCAGGTCCTCCAGGCTGATCAGCAGGCCACCCTCGAACACGGTGTCCAGGATCAGCAGTGGATCCTTGGGCATGCCCACGTCGATGCTGTAGACCGAGCTGCCGAACGCGATCTGACCCAGGCCGTCCAGGAAGTAGCTGATGCCCAGCGTCGCCATGAGCAGGGCCGTGGCTTCCTGATTCACCAGGTGCCGCAGCACGAAGCGCTCGACGGCCCAGGCCAGCACGAACATCAGGCACGCACTCACGCCAAAGGCCAGGACATTGGCCAGCAGCTTGTTGTCGAACCCCAGCCATTGCGGGATCCAGGTCGAGAACCGCGCCATGGCCAGCGCGGCCACCAGCACCATGGCGCCCTGGGCGAAGTTGAAGACCCCCGAGGCCTTGAAGATCAGCACAAAGCCCAGGCCCACCAGGGCGTAGAGCATGCCGCTCATGAGCCCGCCGAACAGGGTTTCGAGAAAGAATCCCATGGCGGCTCCTATGCGTGGACCGCGGGGTCGCCCGCGGCCACGCCCAGATACGCGCGGATGACTTCGGGGTCCTGGCGCACCTCGTCGGGCGTGCCATCGCCGATCTTGCGACCGTAGTCCAGCACGACCACCCGATCCGAGATGTCCATCACCACGCCCATGTCGTGTTCGATCAGGACGATCGTGGTGCCGAACTCGTCGTTCACATCCAGGATGAAGCGGCTCATGTCCTGCTTCTCCTCCATGTTCATCCCGGCCATGGGCTCGTCCAGCAGCAGCAGTCGCGGCTCCATGGCCAGCGCGCGTCCCAGGTCCACGCGCTTTTGCAGGCCATAGGGCAGGCGCCCGACCGGCACCTTGCGCCACGCCTGGATTTCCAGGAAGTCGATGATGTTCTCGACGAAGGCCCGGTGCGCGGTCTCTTCGCGCTCGGCCGGGCCCCAGCGCAGCGCCTGGGCGAGCAGGCCGCTGCGCATGCGCAGGTTGCGCCCGCTCATGATGTTGTCGAGCACGCTCATGCCCTTGAAGAGCGCAAGGTTCTGGAAGGTACGGGCCACGCCCAGTTCGGCGGCGCGCCGCGGGTTCATGCGCGTGAAGGGCTTGCCATCGAACACGATGCGGCCCTGCTGCGGCGTGTAGACGCCATTGACGACGTTGAGCATCGAGCTCTTGCCCGCGCCATTGGGGCCGATGATGGCGCGGATCTCATGCTCGCGCACGTTGAACGAGATGTCCGTGAGCGCCTTGACCCCGCCAAAGGCGAGCGACAGGTTCTGCAGATCCAGCACGACCGGGCCGATGCGCGATGCGCGTGTGTCAGACGCCATGCGCACCTCCCGGGTGGCAGGCCGGTGATCGGGTTCGCATCATGCGGCCTCCAGGGTCGGCACGGGGTGGCGGGGCGCGTCCTGGATCACCACGTCGGCGGCCACGCGGCCACTGCGTCCGTCCTCGAACTTCACCTCGGTTTCGATGTGCTGACTGGCGCGCCCCGTGTACATGGCTTCCACCAGCACGCCGTACTTCTCGGCGATGAAGCCGCGCCGCACCTTGCGCGTGCGCGTGAGCTCGTCATCGTCGGGGTCCAGTTCCTTGTGCAGGATCAGAAAGCGCCGTACCTGCGCCGCGCCCAGCTGCGGCTCGCCCGCCAGCGCGGCGTTGACCTGGCCCACGCAGTCCTGGATCAGGGCATACACCTCGGGCTTGCCGGCGAGGTCCGTGTAGCCCGCATAGGGCAGGCCCCGCCGCTCGGCCCAGTTGCCCACGGCTTCCAGGTCGATGTTGATGAACACGCACACGCCGTCGCGGTTCATGCCGAAGGCCACGGCTTCCTTGATGTAGGGGAAGAACTTGAGCTTGTTCTCGATGTACTTGGGCGCGAAGAGGCTGCCGTCGGCGAGCTTGCCGACGTCCTTGGCGCGATCGATGATGCGCAGCTGGCCGTCCGGATCCAGGAAGCCCGCGTCGCCCGTGCGGAACCAGCCGTCCTCGGTCATCGCTTCGCGGGTGGCCTGCGGGTTGCGGTGGTAGGCCGAGAACAGCCCCGGGCTGCGCACCAGGATCTCGCCCGTGTCGCTGACCTGGATCTGCACGCCATCCACCGGGGCGCCCACGGTGTCGGCGCGTACCTTGCCATCGGCCTGCACGCACACGAACACCGAGGTTTCGGTCGAGCCATACAGCTGCTTCAGATTGATGCCGATCGAGCGATAGAAGACGAAGAGGTCCGGGCCGATGGCTTCGCCCGCCGTATAGGCCACGCGCACCCGGCTCATGCCCAGCGCGTTGCGCAGCGGTCCATAGATCAGCACATTTCCCATGGCATAGCGCAGCCGGTCCAGCGCGCCCACCGGTTCGCCGTCGATCAGGCGCGTGCCCACGCGGCGGGCCAGGGCCATCGCGCGGTGGAACAGCGCACGCTTGATGCGGCTGGCGTCCTCCATGCGGATCAGCACCTGCGTGAGCAGGCCTTCCAGCACGCGCGGCGGTGCGAAGTAATACGTGGGACCAATGTCGCGCATGTCGATCGCCACCGTCTCGGGCGATTCGGGATGGTTGACGGTGAAGCCGCTCACCAGCAGCTGCGTGTACGAGAACATGTTCTGCCCGATCCAGGCGGGCGGCAGGTACGCAAGCACGTCCTCGTGATCGGTCAGGCGCTCGAGCCGTGCCACGGCACGCGCGCGGTCGATGAGGGCATGGTGGGTCAGCACCACGCCCTTGGGGCGGCCGGTCGTGCCGGACGTATAGAACATCGCGGCCGTGTCGCCCGGCTGCACCGCCGCCACCGCCGCGGCGAAGTAGCCGGGATGCGCCTGGCCGAAGGCATCGCCGCGCGAGGCCAGTTCGGCACAGGACAGCAGGGCATCGTCGTGATAGTGGCGCATGCCGCGCGGATCGTCGTAGACCACGCTGTGCAGCGCCGGGCATTCGGCGCGGGCCTCGAGCATCTTGTCGACCTGTTCCTGGTCCTCGACCACGGCCACCGCGATCTCCGCATCGCGCAGCACGTGCGTCATCTCCAGCGTGACCGCGTCCTGGTACAGCGGCACGGGAATGGCGCCCAGGGCCTGCGCGGCCATCATCGCCATGTACAGCTGCGGCCGGTTCTCGCCCACCACGGCCACGTGCTGGCCGGCCCGCACGCCCAGCGCCGCCAGGCCCAGGGCCAGGCGCTCGACCATGGCCGCCACCTCGGCCCAGGTGTAGGTCTGCCAGATACCCAGGTTCTTTTCGCGGATCGCGGCGCGCGTGCCGCGCACGCGGGCGTGTTCGAGCAGCAGGGCGGGGAAGGTCGCACCCGTTGCGGGGCCTTCGGACGCAGGTTGCACCACGGTGTCTCCTCCCGATGGCAGGCTGGCCGGGTCGCGGCCTCCCGCACGTATGGTGTCCGTGTCCGGGCAGGACGCGTCTTGTCCTTGGCGCATTGGCATCGGCATCGCGTGCCGGCCCTGCCCGGTGAGTTGCGTGGCACGGTCATCGGTGCCGTCGCCTCTCGGGTCATAAGGTATAAGGTAGCCACGCCATCAACTGTCGCTGCGGCGACATTCCAGGGTCTTCAAGGGTATATCCCGATGCCGTCGTCAGAGTCGCTGTCGCCGTACGCCGCCTGGTTCCGCCTGCTCACCCCGATGCAGCAGGCGCGCGTGCTGCGCGACATTGCCGTGCAGCCGTACGTGGCCGGCAGCATCATCGAGCGCAAGGGCGAGCTCGCCCAGGCCTGGATCGGCGTGCTGTCGGGCTTGCTGAAAGTGTCCGTGGGCAATGCCGATGGCAAGATGGCGTCGCTGACCGGTGTGCCTGCCGGTGGCTGGATCGGCGAGGGCTCGCTGCTCAAGCGCGAACACCGCAAGTACGATGTCGTGGCATTGCGCGATGCGCTCGTGGCGCGGCTGCCCGCGCCCACGTTCGAATGGCTGCTGGACAACAGCCTGCCGTTCAACCGCTATCTGCTGGATCAGTTGAACGAGCGCGTGGCCCAGTTCATCGGCAGGGCCGAGAACGATCGCCTGCTGGACACGGATGCGCGTGTCGCGCGGTGCCTGGCCGAACTGTTCAACCCCATGCTGTATCCCGGCAAGGGCATGCATCTCGCCATCACCCAGGAAGAAGTCGGCTACCTGGCGCGCGTGTCACGCCAGCGCGCCAACCAGGCGCTGCGCGCACTGGAGGCCGCCGGCCTGCTGGTGGTGGAGTACGGAGCCGTGCGGGTCCACGACCTGGAGGGGCTCAAGCGCTACGGCAGCAACTGAGGCGGGCAGGGTGGGGGGCGGGGCAACGCAGAGCGCGATACCGGCGCAGCGTCCTTGCCCTCAGGCCGACGCTTCATCGTCGCAGCGCCCCGGCCCTCGGGCCGACGCTTTATCGGCGCAGCGCCCCGGCCCTCAGGCCGACGCGTCGTCGTCGCCGCGGGCGGCCAGTTGCTCTGCCGCGATCTGCGCCACGCGGCGCACGTGGTCCAGGGCGGCCGCGTGGGCAGCCGGCGCATCGCGCCGCGCCAGGGCCTGCACCAGCACGCCCATCTCGTCGGCCGCCGCGTCGCGCCGCCCGTGGGATCCGATGGTCAGCGCGCGCAGGCGCGAGATGCGCGCATTCAACGACTGCACCACATCCCAGGCCACGGTCATGCCGGCTTCCAGGAACAGGCGCTCATAGAACGCGGCGGTTCGCGCGATCACCGCGCGATGGTCGCCCGCGGCAAAGGCCGCCTGGGTCGCCGCATTGAGCGTCGCCAGGGCCTGCAGCGCGGCGTCGTCCGCCCGCGTGGCACAGGCGTGGGCTGCCTGGGCTTCCAGCAAGCCACGGATCTCGTAGATCTGCGCGGCCTGGTCCGCGGTGAGGCGCGCCACGATCGGACCCTGATGCGGCGCGGACTCCACCAGGCCTTCGGCTTCGAGATGGCGCAGCACCTCGCGCACGATGGAGCGACTGACATCCAGCTGCTCGCACAGGGCGCGTTCGACCAGGCGGTCGCCGGGTCGAAAGTGGCCCGCCCAGATCGCCTCGCGCATCTTGTCCAGCGACAGCTCGCGCAGCGTCTTGCCGCTGCGGTCGACCTTCAATGCGCCGTCGGGAAATGCTGCCATGCTGAACCTCGTGAGATGCCGTCGACCGTCAGTATTCCATGCCGGGCACGCGCGAGCACCTGGCGCGCGCCCGGCAGGGCTCACGGCGATTGTGCCAACCAGTCCCGCAAGGCCCGCTCCACCTCGGGCCCATGGGTCAGCGTCATCATGTGGCGCGCCTGCGGGATCACCACCAGCGTGGATCGCGGCGCCTCGGCGGCCATCGCCGCGGACATGGCGGGCGACGAGTTGGCATCCTCTTCCCCCGTCAGAAAGAGCGCGGGCATCCGCAAGCCGGGCAGTCGAGCGGCGTGCTCGGCGTCCGCGCTGGCAAACAGCCGGTACGTGCGTGCATAGCCCTGCGGGTTCACGCAGGCCAGATACGCGCCCGCGCGGCGGCAGGCATGCGCGAGCTCGGCCGGCACCGGCTCGCCGAACCAGCGCGCCAGGGTGGCGGGAATGCCGGCCGGCGAGCCGGCATCCTGCAGCGACTCGGCGCGCGCCTGGACGGCCGCCCGCTGCGCCGGCGTGCGGCAATGGACCGCATTGATCGCGGCCACGCGCAGCGTGCGCTGCGGCCTGTCCAGCGCAAACGCGATGGCCACCAGGGCACCCATGGAATGGCCCGCCACGTTCGCCTGGGCGATGCCCAGGTGATCCAGCAGTTCGACGAGCTGGTCCACATAGTCCGCCAGACGCGGGGCGGCGGGTGGCAGCGGACTGCCTCCGTGGCCGAGCATGTCGTAGGCGATGACGCGATGGCTGCCGGCCAGCGTGTCCAGCTGCGGCGCCCAGACGCCCAGCTGCATGCCCACGCCATGGATCAGGACCAGGGGCTCGCCCTGGCCGCGCACGAGGTAGCGCGTGCCGCCCGCCGTGCGGCCCGTGCCGTCGGCATCGGTGTCCATGGCCATGTCCGGGAACCGGGCTTCAGGCGACGTCATTGCCGCCCAGCGCCTTCAGGTCTTCATAGCGGTTGCCGATGCGGTGATGCGGGCGCCCGCCGATGGAGGCGCCCAGCGCGACGACGATCTCGTCCGGGGCGGGGGCGTCGTTGATGGCGAACTGGATCGTCAGATAGTGCGAGCGCATGCCCTCGTCATGCTTGTGCATGAGCGGGATCGCCACCGAGCAGTTCGGGCCGCCGCGCACGTTGGTGAAGCTCAGGTAGCTCTTGGCGCCGACCGCCTGGCGGTAGAAGTTGCCAAAGCGCAGGGTGTGGATCAAGGCAGAGGCGTGCTCGACTTCGCCGCTCGTGCCGACGACGGCCGCCTTGCCATAGCCTTCCACGGCCTCGCCCGAGCCCGCCATGGCCAGGATCTTCTCGGTCAGCAGCTCGCCCAGCACCGGGGCGATGGTCTGGATCTCGGGTTGCAGGTCTTCGACGAAACCCCGCCCGGCCCAGGGGTTGGTCAGCACCGCTGCCGCGGCGAACAGCATCAGTGGCCTGGGGGCGGCACGCCCGCCTTCGATGAGCGTGGTTTCGGTATAGGTGACGATCTTGCGGATGCCGGCGTCGGTCATGGGGGAATCTCCGGAAAATGCGGGGTTATTTGGCGGCGGGTTCGACGGTCAGGTTGGCGGCCTTCACGACGTCGCGATACTTGGTGACTTCGGCCTGCATGAAGCGACGCAGGTCCTCGCCCGTCGCGCCGCTGGCCTCGATGCCCTGTTCGGCGAGCTTGGCGCGCAGGGCGGGGTCGGCCAGCGTCTCGCGCGTGGCGGCTTCCAGCGTCTTGACGACCTCGGCCGGCGTGCCGGTGGGCACGAAGACGCCGAACCAGACGCCCAGGTCGAAGCCTTCCAGGCCGGGCTGCGCCCCCATGGCCGGCAGGTCTGGCGCAAGCGGGGAGGGCGCGCCGCTCGTCGTGGCGAGCGCCTTGACCCGGCCTGCCTTGATGTGCGGCTGCGCGGCGCTCAGCGTGGACACTGCCAGATCGATCTGGCCGCCCATCAGGTCGACCAGGGCGGGGGCGGCGCCTCGGTACGGGACATGGGTCAGGCCCAGGTCGGCACGCATGTTGAGCAGTTCGCCTGCCACGTGCATGGGCGTGCCGTTGCCGGCGGAGGCATAGCTGAGCGTGCCGGGCTGGCTTGCGGCCAGCTGGCGCAGGCCGGCGACATCATTCGCCGCCAGGCCCGGCTTGGCGACCAGCACCATGGGACCGACCCCGATGAAGGCGACCGGCGTCAGGTCCTTCTGGCCGTCGTAGGTGACGGCCGGGTTGATGAGGCCGTTGATGAGGATCTCGGAACCTGACCCGATAAGCACGGTGTAGCCGTCCGGGGCGGCCCGCACGGCCTTCTGCGTCCCCACCACGCCACCCGCACCCGACAGGTTCTCGATGACGACGGATTGCCCGAGCTTGCTCGACAGCGCCGGCGCGATTACGCGGCCCACGATGTCGGAGCTGCCCCCCGGCGCAAAGGGGATGATCATCGTGACGGGTTTGTCCGGATATGCCGCGTGCGCGACGCCGCCGGCCACGGCATGGAGCGCCAGCGCGGCGGCGAGCCCGCAGGTGCGCAGGGTGGAAAAGGGCATGACAGGTCTCCGTCGTTGTATGTTGGTATACCATCATACAATCAATCCGGATTTTTGCAATCGGCCAAAGATGTCAAGACATGTGTTTTCATGACAGAATGTGACTTTCTGGCGAAGAGTGAATGACGATCGTCGTCCGGCGCCCGCAGGCCCGCTATGTTCGCCAGGCATTTCTTCCATCGTGGCGACAGGACCGTGCTGACCGGCTACTACCGAGACCTCCTCAACTTCTGCCGCCGCAAGGTCCGGGACCGGGAGGCAGCGGCGGACCTGGCTCAGGAAAGCTTTGCCAGGGTGCTCGCCATGCAGCAGGCCGGAGAAGTCGTGCTGCAGCCTGGGGCGTTGCTGCGTCAGGTGGCACTGCGCGCGAAGATCGATCTCGATCGACGCGCCGGCGTGCGGCAGCACGACAGCCTCGAAGACCTGGACGAGGCCGCGCATCCGGCGGGCCCCGTACACCTGGAGCCGGCCCACGCCTATGCCTCGGCGCAGTCCGTGGACGCCTACATCCAGATCATCGAAGCCTTGCCCGCGCGCTGTCGCGAGGTCTTCTACCTCTATCTCTTCGAGGAAGTGACCAACCAGGAGATCGCCGATCGCACCGGACTGTCATTGAGCATGGTCAATCGACACATCAGTCGGGCCAAGCTCGCGTGCGCGGCGCATCGCAAGGCGTGCGGCAATGATGCGTAGTCCGGCCCTGCGGCGCGCCTGCGCGATGCCGGCGGTACGCCCGCCACGGAGGCCAGGTTGCTGACGCCTTCGTCCCCCCGGTCCGGGTCCGGCACCACGGAGGCGAACGACGCCCGCGAACTCGATGACTTCTTCAGCGCGCAAGACCCCATCGACGTGACGGCGGCCGACTGGCACACGCGCAGCGAACAGGGGCTGACACCGCACGAGCAGGCCGAGCTGCACGGGTGGCTGGCGCAGGATCCGGCGCACGCGGCCGCATTCGAGAGCCTGGCGGTGGATGCCATGCTGCTGCGACGGATCCCTGCGGCCAGAACCTCCTGGCAACGGGACACTGGCGCGTGCGCGCGTCGGCCGATCGCTGCCGCGACGGCTCCGGTCCCGATCCGGCCCACCGCCGCATCCGCCACGCGCGCCTGGCGGCCAGCGCACTTCGCGCTGACCGTGGCGGCGATGCTTGCGCTGCTGGTGGCCGCGGGCGGCGCCTGGTGGTGGCAGCAGCCGCTGCTGGACGTGCGCTATGCGGTGGGGCGGGTGGAGCGGCACACCGTGGATTTGCCCGACGGGTCCACGTTGTCGCTCGATGCGCAAAGCCAGGTGGATTTCACGCTCTATCGAGGGCGGCGCGAGGCCCGCCTGGTGCAGGGCCAGGCGCTGTTCTCGGTGCGGCCCGACAGCAGCCGGCCATTCGACGTGCTGGCCGGACCCGCCCGGGTCACGGTCGTGGGCACGCGGTTCTCGGTCGGTCATGGCGCCAGCGCCGGTCCGGCAGGGGACATACAGGTTGCGGTGGAGGAAGGCCGCGTCACCGTGCGGGGCGATGCCGGCGGGATGCCCGGCCTGGCGCGCGGATGCGTCGAGCTGGCGGCGGGGCAGGCGCTTTTGATATCGGCACGTGGGCACATCGGCGAGGTCAGCCCCGTGCTGCCCGGGGCGGTCGCGCCCTGGGCAAGAGGCATGGTCCGCTTCGACGCCACGCCGCTTGCGCAGGCGCTGCAGGCGTTCGAGCGCTATGGCGACACGGGGCTCATCGTCGATCCCCGGGTGGCGGCCCTGACCGTCGGCGGCAGTTTCAAGTCGAACGACCCCGCGGCGTTCGCCCGCATGCTCCCACGGATGCTGCCCGTGCGCCTGCTGCCAAGGCCAGGGGGCATCGTCGTGATCGCACCGGCACCCTGATCGGCGCCGCCCGCCCGCGCAGAACGAAAATTCGCACCGGGTGTGCATTCGGGTGAAGGTCAAACGTCTTACTCGGTAGTGGTTTCATTTTCTTACACTACCTGGAGACGTCCGATGGAGCGTTCCTCGCCTTGCCTGCTGGCCGCCTGCCTTGCGCTGACCCTGGGTGCGTCACCCGCACCTGCCATGGCGGCCACGGCCAAGCCCTCCGCGCAGGTCGGCACCGTCCATGCCGTGAACATCGCTGCGCTGCCGCTTGGCGCCGCCCTGAACGAGCTGTCCAGCCTGACCGGCACGCCCATCGGCTACGCGCCCGAACTCGTCGCCGGCCAGCGGTCCGCGGCTGTCGCGGGACGACTGACGCTGCCGCAGGCCCTGAACCGTCTGCTGTCGGACAGTGGGCTCGTCGCCACGCCCGCTGGCGCCGGCTTCGTGATCCAGCCTGCGCAAGCCATGCGCGAGCCCGCCATGCTGGAGGTCGTCAGCGTGACGGCGTCAGCCGCGCGGGCCGATGCCACGGAAGGTTCGGGTCAGTATCTTCCCAGCGGCCCGTCCCGCACGGCGACCGGTCTGGCCCTCACCCGTCAACAGACGCCGCAATCCGTCAGCGTCGTGACGCAACAGCAGATGCGCGACGCCGACATGCAGTCGCTGGACGACGTGATCGATGCGACACCTGGCCTGACCTACGCCAAACTCGGCACTGAGCGGTCCTCTTTCTATTCGCGAGGATTCCAGGTCATCGACCTGCACGTGGATGGCGTGGCGACCAGCATCAGCGAGAACTTCTCGGCCGATGCGATCTCCTTCAACAACATGGCGATCTACGACCGGGTGGAAGTGGTGCGCGGCGCCACCGGGCTGCTGCAGGGTGCGGGCACACCGTCCGCGTCGATCAACCTGATCCGCAAGCGGCCCACCCGCGAGTTCGGGATGAGCGCCGAGTTCTCGGCAGGATCCTGGGCCGACTACCGCAGCCAGTTCGACGTGGCGGGCCCCCTCAACCCGGCAGGCACGCTGCGCGGGCGCGCGGTGCTCTTCGACAACCAGGCCAACGGCTTCAAGCAGGGCGCGGGTGTCGACAACAAGATCCTGTACGCCGTGACCGAAGCCGACGTGAGCCCGGCGACCACGGTGACGGTGGGGATGACCGCCCAGCGCGACAATCATCGGGCGTACGACTGGGGCGGCTTCAGCACGCGCGAGGATGGCAGCTTCTACGATCTGGATCGATCCGCATCCCTGGCCGGCCCGGGCTCCCATCTGGATCGGGATGGCCTTTCCACGTTTGCCGATGCCACGCATCGCCTGGCAAAGGACTGGGCGATCTCGGCTGCGGTCACCGCGCAGCGGTGGGAGACGAGCTTTCTGGCGAACTACCCGACGCGGGTAGCGCCCGGCATCGAAGACCTCACGTTCGTGAACGCCGAGTACGAAGACCGCCAGACGTCATCCTCGCTGACACTCGGCGGCCCCTTCCAGATGTTCGGCCGCCAGCACGATCTGATGCTCTCGGCCAGCCTGCGCAAGGCGAACTTCGACTTCGAGACGCGCAGCGGTCTCACCCAGCACAGGGTCGAGCTCGCGGATGTCGACTTTGCGGCGATTCGCGTGCCGGTGCTGGAAGACACGCCGGATCGATCCGAGCTGCAACGATCCGAGAAGGGCGTGACGATGGCAACGCGTCTGCGCCCCACCGACGCGCTCAGCGTCATTCTTGGTACGCGGGCGAGCTGGTCCGGCTACCAATCCCGATCGCAGACCGGCACGGCATCCTTCAACGCCGGTCGGCAGCTCGTCCCGTACGCCGGCGTCGTGGTCGATGTGAACCCGGCGCACGCTCTCTATGCGAGCTACACCGACGTCTATATGGTGTCCCAGAGCTACGGACCGGCGGGGTTGCTCAAGCCGGTGCAAGGCCGCAACTATGAGATCGGCCTGAAAAGCGAATTCATGCAAGGTCGCTTTCAAACGGCGCTCGCCTTGTTCCAGACGGAGCAGCTCAACCTGCCGGTGGCGCTGGACATCCCCGCGCGCTGCGGCCTCACCGGCATGGAAGTCTGCAACACCGAGGGTGGCAAGGTCCGCAGCCGGGGCATCGAATTCGAAGCGTCGGGCGCGCTGACGCCGCGATGGAACGCGGCCTTCAACGTCACCCTGAACGATCGCAGCTTCGTCGCGGGTCCGGACCGTGGCAAGCGCTACGAGACGAACCAGCCCCGGGCCATGGCCAAGGTGATGGTCGACTATCGGTTGCCCGGCCAGCAGTGGCAGGTGGGAGGCAGCGTGCGGGCACAAAGCCGGATGTATCGGCTGGGTGAGGGCTTTCGGATCGAGCAGCGTCCCTATGCGGTGCTGGATCTGCATGCGGCCTATCAGGTCAACAGCCATCTGCGATTGCAGTTCAACCTGCGAAACGCGCTGGATCGACGCTATGTGCAAACCATCCCGACTTTGACGGACTGGGGTGGAACCTTCGTCGGCTCGCCACGCACGGTCACGGCCATCCTGCGCTATGACTATTAATAAGAGGGGCAGTCGGCATTCGTGGCCATCGATAAAGCGCTCGGGAGAAACATCCGCGCAATGCCTGTTGCATGATGTTTAAATCGTGCTATAGTTGCGGGCTTGGCAGATGAAAAGCAGCGCACAGCGCAGCGGATTGTCCGCCAGGACCTGACGGCAAGTCGGGTTGGATTCGAAAGTTTCTCGAC
>JAAIGF010064095.1_pt1 | contig 46925 bp, 41 predicted proteins | sample 6487441 | NCBI WGS metagenome assembly JAAIGF01 (sample SAMN13974129, study PRJNA590717) | phyllosphere metagenome | biome: pepper field; feature: multiple bacterial spot infested pepper fields; material: pepper leaves; isolation source: leaves from pepper fields | host: Capsicum annuum ...
CATCCGCATCACTCGCAAGGAAGTGATGCTCAAGAACAAGAGCTACTACAAGACCAGCTACGGCGACGAACCCGGCCGCGCCCCGAAGAAAGGCATCATCACCAGCAAGATCAAGGGCAAGGTGTACTTCACCTCCTGGTCCATGGACGTCAAGTTCGAAGGCAAGAACGTGGTGCGGCATATGGATCTGACGACCCATAACCATGGGTCGTTTCCGGGCAATACGCCGACCTGGCCTTATTTGGATCAGATGGCGGTAAGCAAGGGCGAAGGGCCGTGCAAGGAAGACATCAAGAAAGAGAAAGATGCCTGTAAGGAATACACCCCTCATGGAGAGGGTGACCCATGCCCGCCAACCACCGAACTGGTGAGCGCAAAAAAAGCACGGGCACTTACCGCCAAGGGCTCTGCGGCCAGGACTCAGGCCAATGCATCGGTCAAGAGCGCTTACGAGCGACTCGCCAGTAAGAATCGTGCCAATAAATGCTTGCAGGCCAGACGCTGCATGCTGACGCCCTACAAGCCCCAAGGTCGCGGTAAAACCCGCCAGCCAGGCTGCTGCCCTGGCCAGACAGGCCACCACCTCATAGAGGCTTCAGCATTTCTTGAGCCAGGTACCCGCAAAGAAGGTGGCTCCTTAAGGGCGCAATTCAAGAACTCGAAATATGACCTTGATCGAGCCCCCTGCGTGTGTGCAGAAGGCCCTGACAATACGACAGCAACCCACGGATTGATGCATACCTACCAAGGCGTGAGGGCAAAAAAACTGGCTCCAGATGGCACATGGACCTTGCGCCAGGCCACCGAATGCGGCGCGGCGTCAGTGAATATGGTCTTTCAAAGCGGGTGTGACCAGCAATGCCTGGAATCGCAACTCAATGCCTACCATTCCAGTCCGGAAGTGGGCGTAAAAGCAGACACGAAAATACCCTCGTCACCCAGTGGTAAAACCGACAGCAAAGTTGCCGAGCAGGCTTGGTCGAGTTATGACCGCGCGAAACAGAGCACCCGCCTAAGCCGACGGTAAGAGGAAATAGAATTGACTACTTTCAATTTCAAAAGCATTGGATACCGTTTTCGCAGTGGCGCTGTTCGCTATAACGATCTTTCGTATGTCTTATGTATTGATCCTGGTTTGGCCGAAGAACAGCTACCACATACTGCGTTCTATGCCCTTGATGCCGGCGATTGGTGCATGTTTGATATCGGTCGCTGGAACGCCCACTCGATTTGCATAACACAATCGCCCAAGGATCAGGCTGTTGCACTGGGCGAACACGGCAATATCCGTGTGATGGGCAACGACGACGATTATGACGAGCAGATAGCCTGTCCGGGCGTGACGCTGAGCATCATGCGAGAGATACGAAATATCGGCGGGTTCGCCTATGTCTGCGGCATGGATCGTCAGGTTTTCAAACGAGAAAGCCCAGGCAATTGGATGGTTCTACACGGCGATATGCCTGAGCAACCAGCTAAGGACATGGTCTTCGGGTTCGAATCCATTCATGGCTACAGCGAGCAAGATATCTACGCCGTCGGCTGGTATGGCGAAATCTGGCATTTCGACGGGAAAACCTGGAAGAACTGCGCCAGCCCTACCAACATAAACCTCACTCGGGTGTGCTGTGCCGACGATGGCTGGGTTTATGCCTGCGGTATGCATGGCATTCTTTTAAAGGGTAAAAACGATCAGTGGGAAACCATCGATCAGGAGGCAACCGATTCGGATCTATGGGATCTTGAGTGGTTCGCGGGCAAGCTTTATATCTCTACACTCCACGCACTGTACTGGCTCAACGGAGACCAGCTTGAGCTGGTCGACTTCGGTGATTTGATCCCCAATAGTTGCCACAGCTTGAGTAGTGCAGATGGGCTGCTCTGGTCCATCGGGGAGAATGACATCCTGGCCTTCGACGGTACTTCGTGGGCCCGAGTCGAGTAATGATCACCACCATCCTCGACCAGCACGCCGAAGAAGCCGCGTTCCTAGCCGGCCTGCGCAGCTACGCCGTCGGCGCGCCGCATTATGACCTGGCGCATCTCGGCGATCTGGACGAGCGGATCGAGGCGCATCTCGACGGCCTGCAGATCGCCGGACTCAAGGGGCTTCATCTGTTGCTGGAGCAACTGACCCCACACGCTCAGGGCGAGGTGTTCGCTATTGCCGCGCTGGCGCTGCGGCTGAACAACGAAAGCGCCCTGGAAACCCTGTATCAGCATCTGCACGCCCACCCGGAGGGCGAGGCGTATCTTGTCGCCGCACTGGGCTGGCTGGAGTGGCACGAGGTCTCCAAGCTGATCGAACGCGACCTGAGTTCCACGGACGCCCAGCGCCGCCGTATCGCCCTGGCTGCCCATGCCCTGCACGGCAAGGACCCAGGCCCGGCGTTGCTGTCAGCTCTTGGCCACGGTGATGCCCGCGTACTGGCGGCGGCCGCACGGCTGGCTGGCACCCTGCGGCGCCGTGACCTGCTGCAGCCGCTGCGGCAGCACCGCCTGCACGGCGACGATGAAGTCCGTTTCTGGAGCAACTGGGCCAGTGCCCAGATGGGTGATCAGGAAGCGCTCGGCAACCTGCGCCTGTTCGCCGAGCAACCTGGCGACCTGCGCCAACCGGCACTGGAAGTACTGCTTGCCTGGCAACCACGGGAAGCCAGCATTGCCTGGCTGCGCGGCCTGATGCAGAGCGAGGCGCACCACCATATGGCGATCCAGGCCATCGGCCTGCTCGGCGACCCGCAGACCATTGCCTGGCTGATCCGCCAGATGCACGAACTGCCCACGGCCCGCGCGGCGGGCGAAGCATTCAGCCTGATCACTGGCGCCGACCTCGCGGAACTCGACCTGGAATTGAGCGTCTATCCCGACTACGACGAAGGCCCTACCGATGATCCGTCCGACGCCAACGTCGCCATGGACCCGGACATCGACCTGCCCTGGCCCGATCCGCAGCGGGTCGAGCAGTGGTGGCAAGGCCAGCAGCACAGCTTGCAGCCAGGCGCCGGGTATCTGCTGGGCCAGCCGTTCAGCGAAAGACAGTGCATGGCCGTGCTGCGCAGCGGTACACAGCGGCAACGACGTGCAGCGGCCAGTTTGCTGGCGCGCTACCAGCCGACCAGCGCTCTGTTTGCAACGGATGCGCCGGCGCGCCGGCAAAAGCGATTGCTGGGCTGCTGAGCCCAGGCGATCAACGACACAAGGAGAGTGCGAACATGCTCAAGAAATCCCAGCTGGCCCGGTCGCTATACTGCAGTGCCAGCCATGGGCAGAGATCCCGCTCGAAGAAACCGCCTGCTCACAGGCATGACTACTTCATCAGTCTGCGCATAGCGCCGCTGATTTCGCCTTGCCGCAGCAGTCAACGTGCGGCACGTCCCGAAACGCTCAGCCATTCGGCGAGGGAACGACCTTGAACCGTAAAACACTTTCCTGCTGCGCATTGCTGCTTATCGGACTACTCACACAGGGTTACGCCATGGCTTTTTCCAAGACGCTTTATCTGTTCTCCGAGGTCGAGGGCACCGTGTTGCTCGACGGCAAACCTGTTCAGGGTGTGGAGATAGAACAGGAATATCACTGGCACTGGAAAAACGAGCACCGCATCAACACCACACAATCCGATGCTCAAGGCCGCTTCAAACTGCCGGCCGTGACGGCTAAATCAATGACGGCAGGCTTCATGCCCCATGAGCCGGTGACCGGCCAGCGCATCACCCTGCGCTATCAGGGCAAGGAACATAAAGGCTGGGTATTCACCAAGCACAATTATGACAACCTGGGTGAGGTGAAGGGCCGCCCGCTGAAGTTCATCTGTGAGCTCAACAGCGAACCCGTCGCGCACCCGGAAACTGAAACATTCGGCATCTGCGTTCTACAGTAACGCCCCCATCATCAGACCAGAAGGATTCGGCTGTGAACCCCTTGAGCCCCAAACAATCCGCGCAGATCGCAACGCATGTCTACACCGTCAAGGATGCCGTCATGTCATCCAAGGGCGGTGTGGAGGATGAAGCCGCCCGCCTCGGGCTGAGCAACTCGTTCGACTTCTCCAATCTGCAAATGGCCAGCGGAACCAGCGGTGCCGTTTTCCGTACACGGACAGGCTTCGCCTATGCCGTACACGGCGTAGGGGGGCGGCAAGGCGAGATGCTGCTGGCATTTCGCGGCACCGACACCTTTGCAGATGCGATGACCGATGCCAACGCCGGCCTGCAACGCGGCCCGAGCACCTGGCCTGTGCATGCGGGTTTCAATGAAACGTTCAAGTCGCTACGCAACGATCTCGATTCATTCATGCGCGGCCGCAACCCCAGCACCGTGCACTGCGTGGGCCACAGCCTGGGCGGTGCGCTGGCTACCCTCGCGGCAGATCACCTCAGTGAGCTGGGCGTGGCCGGCATCAAGCTGTATACCTTCGGGTCGCCACGCACCGGTGTCGGCGGCTTCGCTCGCCACCTGAGCGGCAAACTGGGCGCCAGCAACATTCATCGCGTCTACCACAGCGCCGACCCGGTGAGCATGGTGCCGATCTTCCCGTTCAGCCATGTGCCGGTTACCGGCAATGTCTGCATGATCCCCTGGAAGGGCGCGCAGATCAGTGCCAATGCGCACCGCATGACCCAGTACCTGCCCTCCATTGGCGATGCCACCTGGACCGGGCTGTATCGTAACCCGGAGCCACCGCTGGATCGGGATATCGACCTGTGGCTGGAGAGCGCCAGTTACGGCCCGACTCTGTATTCCGCAGCCACCCTGTGGATGATTTCCAGAGCCATGCAGTACCTGCTCAAGAAGGCGGCCAATATCGTCATCGGTAGTGCGATCACCGTGAGCATGACCGTACTGGACCAGATTGCCGGCGTTCTGGTGCAGGGCGCTCAGCTGTGCAAGGACATCAGCGATTCGATTCGCGCACTGATCGTGAAGATCTTCAACTTCCTGGGTCGCGCCGTGCCGACGACCATCGACGTGACCACCTTCTTCCTGCGCTGGGTACTCGACCTGCTCTCCAGAGCGGTAGTCGACCTGGCGCGTCAGGCCATGCAACTGGTGGTGCGTTCCTGACAACGAAAACGGCGCCTTCAGGCGCCGTTTTCACATCACAGATCCCCTTCCTCGACCATCCGCGCGCTGCTGGCATCCAGCGCATAGGCCGCATCGGCCAAGTCGTTGCTGACCTGCTCGATCTTCAGCGTGCCACTGACCCACAGCGGTTCATAGATATCGGCCAGGGCGATGCCCTTGGGGTAGCGCACCAGCACCAGCTGGTTCGGTGGCGGTGGCGGAACATGGATGCAGGCACCGGGATAGGGCACCAGGAAGAACAGCGTGCTGCGCCCGGCGTTGTCGGTTTCCAGCGGGACCGGATAGCCGCCGAGGCGGATCTTCTTGCCGTTCATGGCCGGCACCGTCTTGGCCGAATACATGACGGCGGGCAAACCTTTTTCCTGTTGCTTCAAACCGCCCTTGCTGTCGAACGTGCCACCAGCCTCGGGGCCGTTGTGGGTGATCTCCGGCATCTGCTCCAGGGCACGCTGATCCTCTTCGGGCATCAGCTCCAGCCAGTCGGTTTCAGGGAGTTCGGCGCGGGCGAAGCCGCTCAGCAACAGCAGGACCAACAGCAGGTAACGCATCGACGGGACTCACGGTGGTAATGGCCAACAGGGAGTAGCCAGGCGTCGATGCGTCAGGCTACCGGTTTAGCGTTTCTTGGTGATCATGCCGTAGATCACCAGCAGGATGATCGCACCGACCACCGCGCCGATGAAACCAGCGCCTTCACCTGCCTGGTAGATACCCAGCGCCTGGCCACCGTAGGTGGCAGCGATGGAACCACCGATGCCCAGCAGGATGGTCATGATCCAGCCCATGCTGTCATCGCCAGGCTTGAGGAAACGGGCAATCAAACCCACGATCAGGCCGATTAGAATAGTGCCGATAATACCCATGACGCCCTCCAGAATTGAAAAAGGCGCCGCACTGCTGCGGCGCCTTTCATCTGACGAGAGCGGCGGCGCAGAGGTTCAACCTGCCTCGCCCGCGCCTGTCTAGCCTGCGGCGATAAGCGCCTGCACGTCGGCGATACGGCCGTCGAGGGTCGCCCGATCTGCGCAGCGCAGGGTGGCGTGGCCGACCTTGCGACCGGCCTTGAAGGCCTTGCCGTAGTGATGCAGGTGGCAATCGTCGATGGCCGCCACCTTATCCACAGCCGGTACGCTGCCGATGAAGTTGAGCATGGCGCTCTCGCCGACCTTGGCGGTCGAGCCCAGCGGCAGGCCGGCGACGGCGCGCAGGTGGTTCTCGAACTGGCTGCACTCGGCGCCTTCGATGGTCCAGTGCCCGGAGTTGTGCACCCGTGGAGCGATCTCGTTGGCCTTGAGGCCGCCATCGACTTCGAAGAACTCGAAGGCCAGCACACCGACGTAGTCGAGCTGCTTGAGCACCCGGCCGACGTAATCTTCGGCCAGCGCCTGCAGCGGGTGTGCGGTGCTGACGATCGACAGGCTGAGGATGCCGCTGTCGTGGGTGTTGTGCACCAGCGGGTAGAAACGGGTTTCGCCATCACGGCCGCGCACGGCGACCAGCGACACTTCGCCGCTGAACGGCACGAAGCCTTCGAGGATGCACGGCACGCTACCCAGTTCGGCGAAGGCACCGCTGACGTCTTCGGGCTTGCGCAGCACCTTCTGGCCCTTGCCGTCATACCCCAGGGTGCGGGTCTTCATCACCGCCGGCAGGCCGATGCTGGCCACTGCTGCATCGAGGTCGGCCTGGGACTGGATGTCGGCGAACGCGGGCGTCGGGATGCCGAGGTTCTTGAACATCGACTTCTCGAACCAGCGATCACGGGCGATGCGCAGCGATTCGGCGCTCGGGTAGACCGGCACGAACTGGGACAGGAAGGCCACGGTTTCCGCCGGCACGCTCTCGAACTCGAAGGTCACCAGGTCGACCTCGTCGGCCAGCTGGCGCAGGTGATCCTGATCGCCGTAATCAGCACGGATGTGCTCACCCAGCGCTTGGGCGCAGGCATCCGGTGCCGGGTCGAGGAACGCGAAATTCATCCCCAGCGGCGTGCCCGCCAGAGCCAACATGCGGCCGAGCTGGCCGCCGCCGATTACGCCGATCTTCATTACTGAGCCCTCGGGTCCGGGTTTTCCAGCACGGTATTGGTCTGCTCGTCGCGGAACTGCTTGAGCGCCGCGTGGAACTGCGGGTGCTGGTGACCGAGGATGCTCGCCGCCAGCAGCGCGGCATTGATGGCACCAGCCTTGCCGATGGCCAGGGTGGCGACCGGAATACCGGCCGGCATCTGCACGATGGACAGCAGCGAATCGACGCCCGAGAGCATCGACGACTGTACCGGCACGCCAAGCACCGGCAAATGGGTTTTCGCCGCGCACATGCCCGGCAGGTGGGCAGCGCCGCCAGCACCGGCGATGATCACCTGAATGCCACGGCCTTCGGCCTCTTCGGCGTACTGGAACAGCAGATCCGGGGTGCGGTGGGCGGAAACCACCTTCACTTCATTGGGGATGCCCAGCTTGTCGAGCATCTCGACGGTATGGCTCAGGGTGCTCCAGTCGGATTTGGAACCCATGATCACGCCAACCAGTGCACTCATCGTCGTGCCTCTCTCGTCTCGGGCGCTTGGCGCCGCGGCAGAAACAACAAACCACGCGGTAGGCGTGGTTTGCGGAAACCAGCAATTATACTGCAGTCGTGCGTAAATCGATAATCGACCGCCTGTCGGCCCATGGCGCAGTACGCGTCAGGACTTGTCCTGGAGCAATAACCACCCTGCTGAGCTTTGCATACTGAGGGTTCTCATCGAGAGGATCGCGCCATGCAAAAGACCATGAAAGCCGCTGTCGTTCACGCCTTTGGCGAGCCCCTACGGCTCGAGGAAGTGAAGGTGCCGCTGCCTGGCCCCGGGCAGATACTGGTGAAGATCGAAGCGGCGGGCGTCTGCCACACCGACCTGCACGCCGCCGATGGCGACTGGCCGGTAAAGCCCAGCCTGCCATTCATTCCCGGCCACGAAGGTGTTGGTTACGTGGCCGCGGTAGGTGCCGGGGTGACCCGCGTGCGCGAAGGCGACCGGGTTGGCGTGCCCTGGCTGTATACCGCCTGCGGCTGCTGCGAGCACTGCCTGACGGGCTGGGAAACCCTGTGCGCCGAGCAGCAGAACACCGGCTACTCGGTGAACGGCAGTTATGCCGAATATGTGCTGGCCGACCCCAGCTATGTGGGCATCCTGCCGAAGAACGTCGAGTTCGCCGAGATCGCGCCGATCCTCTGCGCCGGCGTCACCGTCTATAAAGGCCTGAAAGTGACCGGCGCCCGCCCCGGCCATTGGGTGGCGATTTCCGGCATCGGCGGCCTGGGTCATGTGGCCGTGCAGTACGCCCGTGCCATGGGCCTGCACGTGGCCGCCATCGATGTGGACGACGCCAAGCTGGCGCTGGCCAAAAAGCTCGGCGCCAGCCTGACCATCAATGCCCGCCATGAAAACCCGGCCGAGATCATTCAGCGCGACATTGGCGGCGCCCATGGTGTGCTGGTTACCGCGGTGTCGAACAGCGCCTTCGGCCAGGCGATCGGCATGGCCCGCCGGGGCGGCACCGTGGCTCTGGTGGGGTTGCCGCCAGGTGACTTCCCGACGCCGATTTTCGATGTGGTGCTCAAGGCCATCAGCATCACCGGCTCCATCGTCGGCACCCGCGCGGACCTGCAGGAGGCCCTGGACTTCGCCGGCGAAGGGCTGGTCAAGGCGACCATCCACTGCGACCGCCTGGATAACGTCAATGGCGTGCTCGAGCAGATGCGCGCCGGGCAGATAGAAGGCCGGGTGGTGATGCAGTTCTAAGTGTGGCGTTTGCCAGCGGGAACGGGCTCACAGTGCCCGCTGTCAGACGCCGTTAGACTCAGCTTTATCAACCACCAAAGGACTCCGCCATGACACGGCTGTCGCTGCTTATCGCCTCAACCTTCCTGACCTTCAACGCCAGCGCCCTGGAGCTGGCGAAGTACCCCAAAACCTTCGTCGCCGACAAGGGCATCAGCGTGGTCATTGCCCCCAGCAGTGACGAGAAGCAGGCGCTGGTGCAGATCAGCGGTATCAACCACCCGCTCGATGAAGTGGTGCTGCTGACCGACGTCAAACCGCGCAGCCAGGATGAAAGCGACTACGCCACCACCCTCGATGGCAGCGCCTACGTGCTGATCGGCCAGCGCCAGGATTGGGGGGGCGAGTCCTACCAGCTGTACCTGCCGAACAACCGCGACCCGCTGTACCTGAGCTTCGACGAGAAAGCCAGCAAGGCAGTCAAGCCAGCCGAGCTGCTGGCCCTCTATGAGAAGCAGCACAAGGACGGCGTGCAGGACAAGCTGGCCCGCTTCGACCGCGAGAAGCGTCAGCAGTACCACGTCGAGCGCCTGCAACAGATGGACAAGGAGGCGTCGGCCAGCTGCGGCACCACCCTCAAGACCGACATCGACTGGCAGGCAATGGATGAGCAACTGCTTAAAGAACTGAGCGTTTCCGGCTACTGCGGCGAGGTGGTCAACCAGATGAACAACCTGTGCAGCAGCTCCCCCGAGTTCAAGGAGCAGGCTGCCAAGCTCAATACCGTCGAGTGCAGCTTCGGCAAGGAAATGAAGATCCGCGAGCAGGGCAATCGCATCCTGTTCACCACCGAGCGCGACGCGGCCAACCAGGGCGAATTCATCAACGCCTTTCTGCGTAATCGCTAAGCAACACCCCTGCCGGGCGGTCGTCCAGACCGCCCACCTCTCATTCGGAAATCCGAACGCCAGGCGGTCGAAAAACCGAACATCCGACCATCAGGCCCTCGCCCGCCGACCGAGCCAGAAATTAATATCCTTTATTTTCATAGACTTGAACCGAAAAACAGAGACACAAAAGGCCTGGCACACATCCTGCTCCCTACAAGACAGGAAAGCGATAGCCCTTCCACACGGAGGCACGTACCCCGCCGTACGTCCCCAATAACAACAACACCGAGGAATCGACCCATGCGTATCGTCCCCCGCGTACTGGCTGCAGCCGTTGCCGCCACCCTGATGTCCAGCCCGGTATTCGCCGCCGAACTGACCGGCACCCTGAAGAAGATCAAGGACTCGGGCACCATCACCCTGGGCCACCGCGACTCGTCCATCCCCTTCTCCTACTATGGCGACACCTCCAAGCAGCCGGTTGGCTATTCCCACGACCTGCAACTCAAGGTCGTCGAAGAGCTGAAAAAGGAACTGGAGCTGCCTGACCTCAAGGTGCGCTACAACCTGGTGACCTCCCAGACCCGTATCCCCCTGGTGCAGAACGGCACCGTGGATCTGGAGTGCGGCTCCACCACCAACAATGTCGAGCGTCAGCGTCAGGTTGATTTCTCCGTCGGCATCTTCGAAGTGGGCACCCGCCTGCTGACCAAGAAAAGCAGCGGCGTGAATGACTTCGAAGACCTCAAGGGCAAGAACGTGGTGACCACCGCCGGCACCACCTCCGAGCGCCTGCTCAAGTCCATGAACGCCGAGAAGAAGATGGGCATGAACGTGATTTCCGCCAAGGATCACGGTGAGTCCTTCCTGATGCTCGAATCCAACCGCGCAGTCGCCTTCATGATGGACGACGCCCTGCTCGCCGGCGAAATGGCCAAGGCCAAGAAGCCGGATGACTGGCATGTAGTCGGCACCCCGCAGTCCTTCGAAATCTACGGCTGCATGGTTCGCAAGGGCGACGAAGGCTTCAAGAAGGTGGTCGACAAGGCCATCACCGACACCTTCGCGTCGGGCGAAATCAACGACATCTACAACAAGTGGTTCCAGCAGCCGGTTCCACCAAAAGGCCTGAACCTCAATTTCCCCATGAGCGACGAGCTGAAGAAGCTGATCGCCGAGCCCACCGACAAATCTGTAGAGCAGATCTGACCGCGTGATGCCGCGCCCCTTTCACGAGAAGGGGCGTAGCGGGGACCCGGAGGGGCCGCAGGCCTCTCCACCCATTTCCTGACGAAGCCAAAAACCGTCCGTTCCCGCGGACACGGGCGACTGTTGCCCGCCACCTGGCTTCGCCGCGTCAACTCACCTGAGGGGAAACCCGATGAACTACAACTGGGACTGGGGCATTTTCTTCAAGTCCACCGGCATTGGCGACGAGATCTACCTGGAGTGGTTCCTCACCGGCCTGGGCTGGACCATCGCCATCGCCGTGGTCGGCTGGCTGATCGCCCTGTCGCTTGGCTCGCTGCTCGGTGTGATGCGCACCGTGCCGAACCGCCTGATCTCCGGAATCGCCACCACCTACGTGGAGATCTTCCGTAACGTACCGCTGCTGGTGCAGCTGTTCCTCTGGTACTTCCTGATGCCGGACCTGCTGCCCGAACCGCTGGAGCTGTGGTTCAAGCAGGACCTCAACCCGGCCACCTCGGCCTATCTGTCGGTGGTGGTGTGTCTCGGCCTGTTCACTGCCGCACGGGTGTGCGAGCAGGTACGTACCGGTATCCAGGCGCTGCCGGCCGGCCAGACCGCAGCGGCCTACGCCATGGGTTTCCGCCTGCCGCAGATCTACCGCAACGTGCTGCTGCCCCAGGCCTACCGGATCATCATTCCGCCATTAACCAGTGAGTTTCTGAACATCTTCAAGAACTCCTCGGTGGCTTCGCTGATCGGCCTCATGGAGCTGCTCGCGCAGACCAAGCAGACCGCCGAGTTCAGCGCCAACCTGTTCGAGGCCTTCACCCTGGCGACGCTGATCTACTTCACCCTGAACATGAGCCTGATGATGATCATGCGCATGGTCGAGCGCAAAGTTGCCGTGCCGGGCCTGATTTCCGTGGGAGGTAAGTGATGGACTTCAGTCAGATCATTCCCGCTCTGCCAGGCCTCTGGGAAGGCATGGCCATGACCCTGCAACTGATGGTCATGGGGGTTATCGGTGGCGTGATTCTCGGCACCCTGCTGGCACTGATGCGCCTGTCGAGCAACGTGCTGCTGTCCAAACTGGCAGCCACTTACGTCAACTACTTCCGCTCGATCCCGCTGCTGCTGGTGATCACCTGGTTCTACTTCGCAGTGCCGTTCATCCTGCGCTGGATCACTGGTGAGGACACCCCCGTGGGCGCGTTCGCGTCCTGCCTGGTGGCCTTCATCATGTTCGAGGCGGCGTACTTCTGCGAAATCGTCCGTGCCGGCATCCAGTCCATTCCCAAGGGCCAGATGGGCGCTGCCCAGGCACTGGGCATGAGCTACGGCCAGACCATGCGCCTGATCATCCTGCCCCAGGCGTTTCGCAAGATGACCCCGCTGCTGCTGCAGCAGAGCATCATCCTGTTCCAGGACACCTCGCTGGTCTATACCGTCGGCCTGATGGATTTCCTCAATGCTGCCCGTTCGCGCGGCGACATTCTGGGTCAGCCCCATGAATTCCTGATCTTCGCCGGTCTGGTCTACTTCACCATCAGCTTCGCTGCCTCGCAGCTGGTCAAGCTCCTGCAAAAAAGGTTAGCCGTATGATTTCCATCAAGAACGTCAACAAGTGGTATGGGGACTTCCAGGTACTGACCGACTGCACCACGAACGTCAAGAAAGGCGAAGTGGTCGTGGTCTGCGGACCATCCGGCTCGGGCAAGTCGACCCTGATCAAGTGCGTCAACGCCCTGGAGCCGTTCCAGAAGGGCGACATCGTGGTCGACGGCACCTCGATTGCCGACAAGAAGACCAACCTGCCGAAACTGCGTTCGCGCGTCGGCATGGTGTTCCAGCACTTCGAGCTGTTTCCGCACCTGACCATCACCGAAAACCTGACCATCGCGCAGATCAAGGTGCTGGGCCGCAGCAAGGAAGAAGCCACCAAGAAAGGCTTGCAGCTGCTCGACCGCGTCGGCCTCTCGGAGCACGCCCACAAGCACCCGGGCCAGCTCTCCGGCGGCCAGCAGCAGCGGGTGGCGATTGCTCGCGCCCTGGCCATGGATCCGATCGTCATGCTGTTCGACGAACCGACCTCGGCGCTGGACCCGGAAATGGTCAATGAAGTGCTCGACGTGATGGTGCAGCTGGCCCACGAAGGCATGACCATGATGTGCGTGACCCACGAGATGGGCTTCGCCCGCAAGGTCGCCGACCGGGTGATCTTCATGGACGCCGGCAAGATCGTCGAAGACTGCCCCAAGGAAGAATTCTTCGGCGACATCAGCGCCCGCTCCGACCGCGCCCAGCAGTTCCTCGCCAAGATCCTCCAGCATTGATGCGCCAGGCCCGCTATCGCCGATAGCGGGCCTACACTCGAAAAGCCAATAAAAAATCGAGGCCCCTCATGCGTGTTCTGCACTTCAAAACCCTGACCCTCAGCGTCGCCATCGCCGCCTGCAGCAATGCCGTGCTGGCCGCCAATCTGGACGGCGGTGCAGTCGCCGCGCCTGACGAGTATGCCGCCAAGGTGGCCGCCGACGTTCTCAAGAAGGGCGGCAACGCGGTAGACGCCGCCGTCGCCACCGCCTTCACCCTGGCCATCACCTATCCCGAGGCCGGCAACATCGGCGGCGGCGGCTTCATGACCCTGTTCATGGATGGCAAGCCCTACTTCCTCGACTACCGGGAAACCGCGCCGAAGGCGGCGACCAAGACCATGTACCTGGACGACAAGGGCGAGGTGATCGAGAACCTCAGCCTGGTCGGCGCCAAGGCCGCCGGCGTGCCCGGCACGGTGCTGGGCCTGTGGGAGGCCCACAAACGCTTCGGCAAGCTGCCGTGGAGCGAGCTGCTGACGCCTGCCATCGGCTACGCCAACAGCGGCTTCAAGGTCGCCGACCAGCAGTTCCAGTATCGCGAAGATGCCATCGGCCTGTTCAACGGCAAGACCAACTTCACCGCGCACTTCGGCAGCATGCGCCCGGGCGAGGTGTTCAAGCAGCCGCTGATGGCCAAGACCCTGGAACGCATCGCGGCCAACGGCCCGGACGAGTTCTACAAGGGCCAGACTGCCGACCTGCTGGTCGCCCAGATGCAGCGCGATGGCGGGTTGATCAGCAAACAGGATCTGGCCGACTACAGGGTCAAATGGCGTGAGCCGATGCGCGTCGACTGGCAGGGCAACAGCCTGTACACCGCGCCCCTGCCCAGCTCAGGCGGCATCGCCCTGGCCCAGCTGATCGGCATCAAGGAGCAGCGCGCCGCCGACTTCAAGGGCGTCGAACTGAACTCCGCGCGCTATATCCACCTGCTGGCCGAGATCGAGAAACGCGTGTTCGCCGATCGCGCCGACTACCTGGGCGACCCGGACTTTTCCCAGGTGCCGGTCGCCAAGCTGATCGACGCCGAGTACCTCAAGCGCCGTGCCGCCGAGGTCAACCCGACCACCATCTCGCCGACCGAACAGGTGCGCCCAGGCCTGGAACCACACCAGACCACGCACTTCTCGATCGTCGATGCCGACGGCAACGCGGTCAGCAACACCTACACCCTGAACTGGGATTTCGGCAGTGGCGTGGTGGTCGAAGGTGCCGGCTTCCTGCTCAACGACGAGATGGATGATTTCAGCGCCAAGCCCGGCGTCGCCAACGCCTTTGGCGTGGTGGGCAGTGATGCCAACGCCATCGCGCCGGGCAAGCGCATGCTGTCGTCGATGAGCCCGAGCATCGTCACCCGCGACGGCAAGGTCAGCCTGGTGCTGGGCACGCCCGGCGGCTCGCGGATCTTCACCTCGATCTTCCAGGTGCTCAACAACGTCTACGACTTCAAGCTGCCGCTGGAAAAAGCCGTGGCCGCCCAGCGCGTCCATCATCAACTACTGCCCAAGGACACCATCTACTACGACGCCCACGCGCCGCTCACCGGCAAGGTCGCCGACGAGTTGAAAGCCATGGGCTACGTGCTCGAGGACCAGGGCTGGAACATGGGAGACATCCAGGCCATCCGCGTCGATGGGCGCCGCCTGGAAACCGCCTCCGATCCGCGTGGACGCGGCGTCGGCCTGGTGGTGGAACCCTGAGCCCCGTGTCATGACCCGCCCCCCACGGCACCGCCGCGCCCGCGGCGGTGAGCCGCCACCCGCGCCCTCGCGCGGGCTGGTTCGGTTACGGTGACTGTGATGCAATGCGCGTCCGTCAGTCTACCTGGGGTGCCGCCCGCCTTGGCCGCCAAACCGCGCTACGTCCGCCACCTGTCGCTGACCCTGCTGATGCTGGCACTGGTCGCCGCCTGCGGCTACGCCGGCTACTACCTCAGCGAAAAAGCGGGCATCCGCAGCCTGGTCGAAAGCGGTGAGCGCCAGCTCGAGCTCAATGCCAGGGCGGTGGAAAGCGAGATCAACAAGTACACCTACCTGCCCAGCCTGCTGGAGCTCGAATCCAATGTCAGCCGCCTGTTGCTGACCCCCGACGCCTACCGGCGCCAGCGCGTCAACGACTACCTCGAAGGCCTCAACCAGCGCAGCGGCAGCCTGGCTATCTACGTGATGGACACCGACGGCCGCGTGCTGGCCACCAGCAACTGGCGCCAGGCCGACAGCTACCTGGGCGAGGATCTCTCGTTCCGCGCCTATTTCCAGGACGCCCTGGAAGGCGAACAGGGTCGCTTCTACGGGATCGGCAGCACCACCGGCGAGCCGGGCTATTACCTGTCCCATGGGCTCAAGGCCAACGGCCGGATCATCGGCGTGGCGGTGGTCAAGGTGCGCCTCGACCCGCTCGAGCAGCGTTGGCAACGGGCACGCCTGGAAGCCTACGTCAGCGACGAGAACGGCATCATCATTCTCTCCAGCGATCCGATGCGACGCCTCAAGGCGGTACGCCCGCTCAACGCCGACACCAAGGAGCGCCTGGCGCGCAGCCTGCAGTATCACTGGTCGTCGCTCGACGAGCTGATTCCCCTGGCGCGCAAACCCCTGGACACCGGGGTCGAGCAGGTCAGCTTCGCGGGTCACAGTGGGCAGGACGCCAGCGAGGTCACCAACTACCTCGCCCAGAGCCGCCCCCTGGAAGACACCCCCTGGCACCTGACCCTGCTCAGCCCGCTGCAGGACCTGCGCCGCGAAGCCATCAGCCACGGCATGCTGGCCGCCGCCGGCTTCGCCCTGCTGGCCTTTCTGCTGATCGCCTGGAACGAGCGCCGCAAGGTGATCGCCACCCGCCTCGCCGCCCGTGAGGCCCTGCAACTGGCCAACAGCGAGCTGGAGCGCAAGATCACCGAGCGTACCGCCGACCTGCGCGCCAGCAACGACCGCCTCAAGGCGCAGATTCGCGAGCGCCGCCAGGCCGAGGAAACCCTGCGCCTGGCCCAGGACGAACTGGTGCAGGCCGGCAAGCTGGCGGTCATCGGGCAGATGTCCACCAGCATCGCCCACGAACTCAACCAGCCCCTGGCGGCGCTGCGTACGCTGTCCGGCAACACCGTGCGCTTCCTGTCCCGCGGTGCCTACGACGTGGCCACCACCAACCTGCAGACCATCAATGAGCTGGTCGACCGCATGGGCAAGATCACCGGCAGCCTGCGCGCCTTCGCCCGCCGCTCCAACGACGGTGGCGAAGCCAGCCTGAGCAAGGCCGTGGACGCCGCGCTGCAGGTGGTGCAGCCGCGGCTGGAGCGCACGCCGCTGAACATCCACCACCAGTTCGAGGACGCCCGGCTGGCGATCAACCAGACCCGCCTGGAGCAGATCCTGGTCAATCTGATCGCCAATGCCGCCGACGCGATGAGCGCCCAGGCCGATCGCCAACTATGGCTGCAGGGCAGCGCCGAAGGCGAGCGCTACCGCCTGCGCGTGCTGGACAACGGTCCCGGCATTGCCCCCGAAGACCGTACCCATCTGTTCGAGCCCTTCTTCACCACCAAGCCCGGTGAGCAGGGCCTGGGGCTCGGCCTGACGCTATCGGCCAGCCTCGCCGCAGCCGCCGGCGGCAGCCTCAGCGCCGACCATCCGCCCCAGGGCGGCACCGCTTTCGAACTCAACCTGCCCCAGGTTGCCGTTGTCATGGAGACACCCGATGAATGATGACCTCACCGTGCTGATCGTCGAGGACGACCCCCACGTGCTGCTCGGCTGCCAGCAGGCCCTGGCGCTGGAGGACATCCCCTGCGAGGGCGTGGGCAGCGCCGAAGACGCCCTGCGGCGCATCGATGGGGATTTCGCCGGCATCGTCATCAGCGACATTCGCCTGCCCGGCATGGACGGCCTGCAGCTGCTCGGCGAACTCAAGCGTCGCGATCCCAGCCTGCCGGTGGTGCTGATCACCGGCCACGGTGACATCAGCATGGCGGTAGGCGCCATGCGCGACGGCGCCTATGACTTCATGGAAAAACCCTTCTCGCCGGAGCGCCTGGTGGACGTCGCCCGCCGCGCCCTGGAACAACGTAGCCTGGCCCGCGAGGTGTCGTCGCTACGCCGCCAGCTGGCCGGCAAGCAGGCCCTGGAACACCGCCTGATCGGCCGCTCGCCGGCCATGCAGCAACTGCGCGAACTGATCGCCAACGTCGCCGACACCTCGGCCAACGTGTTGATCGAAGGGGAAACCGGCACCGGCAAGGAGCTGGTCGCCCGCTGCCTGCACGATTTCAGTCGCCGGCAGAATAAAGCCTTCGTGGCACTGAACTGCGGTGGCCTGCCGGAGAACCTGTTCGAGAGCGAGATTTTCGGCCACGAGGCCCATGCCTTTACCGGCGCTGGCAAGCGACGCATCGGCAAGATCGAGCATGCCAATGGCGGCAGCCTGTTTCTCGACGAGATCGAGAGCATGCCGCTCAACCTGCAGATCAAACTATTGCGCGTGCTGCAGGAGCACAGCCTGGAGCGCCTGGGCTCGAACCAGCCAATCGCCGTCGATTGCCGGGTGATCGCCGCCACCAAGGCCGACCTCGATGAAGCCGGCAAGGCCGGGCTGTTTCGCAGCGACCTTTACTACCGCCTCAACGTGGTGACCCTGGAATTACCGCCGTTGCGCGAGCGCCGCGAAGACATCGCCCTGCTGTTCGAGCACTTCCTGCAGCTCTCGGCTCTGCGCTTCGACCGCGCCGCGCCCGAGCTGGATCGCCATACCCTGGCCGCCCTGCTGGCCCATGACTGGCCCGGCAACGTGCGCGAACTGCGCAACGTCGCCGAACGCTTCGCCCTCGGCCTGCCGGCCTTCAAGAAAAGCGGCGCCAACGAAGGCAACCCTGCCACCTTTGCCGAAGCCGTGGAAGCGTTCGAACGTAACCTGCTGGTCGACGCCCTCGAACAACACGCCGGCAACCTCAGCCAGGCCGCCCAGGCCCTCGGCATGGCCAAGACCACGTTGTTCGACAAGGTGAAGAAGTACGGGTTGGGCTGAGCCGAAAGCTGGGCGGTTGCGCGGTTTACCGGATCGCGATTGCGCAATCAGAGACTGTGGGAGCGGGCCATGCCCGCGAACGCGTCACGGGCATGGCCCGTTCCCACAGTCAATACACCGCTTTCAACCCTCTTCGCGCCCCACGCCGCCTTCGAGCTTGCGCCACAACAACCGCACCGCCGCCTTGCGCGACATGCTCCAGCGGTACAGGCGGATCTCCAGCGGGATGTGCCAGTGCTCCTTGCCACAGATCACCAGTTCGCCCCGCGCCAGCTCGGCGTTCATCGACAGCCGCGGCACCCAGGCCACGCCCAGGCCTTGCAAGGCCATGGCCTTGAGGCTGTCGGCCATGGCCGTTTCATGCACCGTGGTGGAGCGCAGAGCGCGCTGGCGCAACAACAGGTTCACTGAACGGCCAAGGTAAGTGCCGGCGCTGTAGGCCAGCAGCGGCACGCTCTGCCCGGCGTCCAGGTCGAACAGCGGCGCGCCCTGCTCGTCGACGGCGCACACCGGCAGCATTTCGCTGATACCCAGGGGCAGTGACGGGAACAGATCGGGGGCCAGCTGCACGGCGGCGTCCTGGTCGTGGTAGGCGAGGATCAGGTCGCAGGTGCCCTCACGCAGAGAATGCACCGCTTCACCGACGTTGGTCGCCACCAGCCGCGTGGTCAATGGCAGGCCGTCACGGCGCAGGCGGGCGATCCATTGCGGGAAGAAGCCGAACACCAAGGAGTGGGCGGCAGCGATCTGCAGCGCCTCGCCCTGCTGGCCCTCGAGGTGATGCAGATGGCGCACCACTTCGCCAAGCTGCTCGACCATGCTGCGCGCGGTGAGCAGAAACAGCTGGCCGGACTCGGTCAGCTCGATGGGTGTGCGCGAGCGGTTGACCAGGGTCAGGCCAAGCGCCGCCTCCAGGCTCTGAATGCGCCGGCTGAACGCCGGCTGGGTCACGAAGCGCTTTTGCGCGGCCGCGGAAAAGCTGCGGGTGGCGGCTAGGGTGACGAAGTCTTCCAGCCATTTTGTTTCCAGGTTCATGGGCATCCTCGGCTCGCGCAGCGCTATGCACACGTTTGGTGCAAGGTTTTGGTCACAGCGACATTATGCCGATTGTGCATAGGCCAGCAAACAACAGCATTGGCCGCTTACTGCCCGCAAGCCTTATCCTTTGGCCCATCGCGGTATCTTCCGCCCTACCAAGAGAATCGAGACATCATGTCCGCTGCTGCATCGTTCCGCGTCGAAAAAGACCTGCTCGGCACCCTCGAAGTCCCGGCAGAAGCCTATTACGGTATCCAGACCCTGCGTGCGCTGAACAACTTCCGCCTGTCCGGCGTGCCCCTGGCCCACTACCCGAAACTGGTGGTGGCCCTGGCGATGGTCAAGCAGGCCGCCGCCGACGCCAACCGTGAGCTGGGCCACCTGCCCGCTGAAAAACACGCGGCGATCAGCGAAGCCTGCGCACGCATCATCCGCGGCGATTTCCACGAGCAGTTCGTGGTCGACATGATTCAGGGCGGTGCCGGCACCTCCACCAACATGAACGCCAACGAGGTGATCGCCAACATCGCCCTGGAAGCCATGGGGCATGCCAAGGGTGAGTACAAGCACCTGCACCCGAACAACGACGTGAACATGGCGCAGTCCACCAACGACGCCTACCCGACTGCCATTCGCCTGGGCCTGCTGCTCGGCCACGACACCCTGCTGGCCAGCCTCGACAGCCTGATCCAGTCGTTCGCTGCCAAGGGCGAAGAATTCAGCCACGTCCTGAAGATGGGCCGCACCCAGCTGCAGGACGCCGTACCGATGACCCTCGGTCAGGAATTCCGCGCTTTCGCCACCACCCTCGGTGAAGACCTGGCACGCCTGCGCAGCCTGGCGCCGGAGCTGCTGACCGAAGTGAACCTGGGCGGGACGGCCATCGGTACCGGCATCAACGCCGACCCGGGCTACCAGCACCTGGCCGTACAGCGCCTGGCCCTGATCAGCGGCCAGCCGCTGGTACCGGCTGCCGACCTGATCGAAGCGACTTCCGACATGGGCGCCTTCGTGCTGTTCTCCGGCATGCTCAAGCGCACCGCGGTCAAGCTGTCGAAGATCTGCAACGACCTGCGTCTGCTGTCCAGCGGCCCGCGTACCGGTATCAACGAGATCAACCTGCCGGCACGTCAGCCGGGCAGCTCGATCATGCCCGGCAAGGTCAACCCGGTGATCCCGGAAGCGGTCAACCAGGTGGCCTTCGAAATCATCGGCAACGACCTGGCACTGACCATGGCAGCCGAAGGCGGCCAGCTGCAGCTCAACGTGATGGAGCCGCTGATCGCCTACAAGATCTTCGACTCGATCCGCCTGCTGCAGCGCGCCATGGACATGCTGCGCGAGCATTGCATCAACGGCATCACCGCCAACGAAGCCCACTGCCGCGCGCTGATGGAAAACTCCATCGGCCTGATCACCGCGCTCAACCCCTACATCGGCTACGAGAACTCTACCCGCATCGCCAAGGAAGCACTGGTCAGCGGTCGTGGCGTACTGGAGCTGGTACGCGAGGAGAAGCTGCTGGACGACACCACCCTGGCCGAGATCCTGCGCCCGGAAAACATGATCGCCCCGCACCATCTCAAGCCCCTGACCCCGCCGGTCAAGGAAGCCGTCGAGCAGCAGCGCTAAGCACCGCCAGACCCGAAGCCCCGTACCGTTCAGCGGTACGGGGCTTCGCTTTGTTGAGGACCGATTGCCGTTTGCCTGCGCGCAGGCTAAAAGGGCAGCAGTCCTAATAAAGAGAAGTCGCCCCATGACCGTCAAAACCGCATGGTTGCTGTGCTTGCTGTCCCTTACAGGTGCCGTCGCACTCCCCGTCCAGGCCGAATTGCCGGCTGGCTATCAGGTCGTGTTACAAACGGAAAACTTTCCGCCATTCAACATGGCCGACAACGATAAGAACTTCGCCCGTGACGCCAACATCCAGGGCGTCAGCACCACCATCGTGCGCGAGATGTTCAAGCGCGCCGGTATCGACTACACCCTGACTCTGCGCTTCCCCTGGAGTCGGGTCTACGACGCCACCCTGGCCAATGCCAACCATGGTCTGTTCTCCACCTCGATGAACGAGGCGCGGCGTCCGCTGTTCAAATGGGTCGGCCCGATCGCCAAGGTCGAGCGTGTGCTACTCGCCGCACCTGGCTCCAACATTCCCAACCTGACCAGCCTCGAGCAGGCGCGCCAATACCGTATCGGCAGCTACAAGGACAGCGCCGCCGCCCAGGCCCTGGAAAAGGCAGGGCTGCAGCCCAACAACGCGCTGCGTGACCAGGAGAACATCACCAAGCTTACCGGCGGCAAGATCGACCTGTGGGGCACCACCGACCCGGTGTGGCGTTACCAGGCCCGCCAGGCGGGCGTCAGTGGCCTGCGCAACGTGCTGACCTTCGACCGCGCCGACCTGTACCTGGCGCTCAACCTCGATACGCCGGACGAAGTCGTCTCGCGCCTGCAACAGGCGCTCGATCAGATGAAAACAGAGGGTTACGGCACCTGCAACAAACACCCGGAGCTGTGCTGATCGCGGCACACCGCAAATTCGCCTGACTTCCCCACGCAGCGGCAGCAGGTAGCCGAGTGGGCCGAAAGCCCCAGACCGGTTCACAGTCTGGGGCTTTGCTCGTAGCGACTCATTGCCGTTTGTGCAAAGGCACGCTAAAAGAGCAGCGGCCTAACAAGGAGCCGTTCCGATGAGTGTCAATGCCGCATGGTTTGCCGGTCTGCTTGCCGTTTCCAGTCTATTCGCCCTGCCCGCCCAGGCCGAATTGCCGCCGGACTACAAGGTGGTGCTGCAAACCGAAAACTTCCCGCCCTTCAACATGGCCGAAGGCGAGAAGAACTTCGCGCGTGACGCCAATATCCAGGGCGTCAGCACCACCATCGTGCGCGAGATGTTCAAACGCGCCGGCATTGGCTACACCATGACCCTGCGCTTCCCGTGGAGCAGGGTGTACGACGACACCCTGGCCCGCGCCAACTACGGGCTGTTCTCCACCGCGATGAGCGAGGCGCGCCGCCCGCTGTTCAAATGGGTCGGCCCGATCGCCAAGGTCGAAGGCGTGCTGCTCGCCGCGCCGGGCGCCAAGATCGAAAACCTGTCGAGCCTCGAGCAGGCCAGCCAATACCGCATCGGCAGTTACAAGGACGGCGCGGTCAGCCAGGCCCTGGAGCGCGCCGGCCTGCAACCGACCAATGCCCTGCGCGACCAGGAAAACATTGCCAAGCTCACCGGCGGCAAGATCGACCTGTGGGCCACCACCGATCCGGTATGGCGCTTCCATGCGCGCCAGGCTGGAGTGACCGGCCTGCGTACCGTGCTGGTCATCGACCGTTCTGACATGTACCTGGCGCTCAACCTCGAAACGCCGGACGAAGTGGTCACCCGCCTGCAACAGGCCCTCGATCAGATGAAGAACGAAGGCTACGGCACCTGCAACAAGCATCCGGAACTTTGCTGATAGCGGTAGTGCGTTCTCGCTTTCGCTGAGCGATTAGGCGCAGTGCATTCGAGTTCAGCGCGATACCTGTGGGAACGGGCCATGCCCGTGATTTCGCGCGCATGGACTAGGCGTCCCCGCGCGCTCCCACATAAGTACCCAGTGCCCGCAGATAAGCGGTGGCCACCCAGCGCCACCGAGCCGCCTTACTCCACCTCGAACAACCCATCGCGCACCGGCGCATGGGCCAGGCGCTGACGGATGTCCTCGTCGATACGCGGGTCATCCGGCTGGTAGAGCATCACCTGGCGATAGGTGCTGATGCGGTTGATCTCGGTACCGAGAAACTCCCATACCACCCGGGTGCACGCCGGTGTCCGGCGGTCGCCGCTGGACACCCCGGTCTTCAGGCCATTGAGACGGGTGATGCGGCTCTTGAAGCTGGGAATCAGGATGGTCTGGCTCATCTCGTTGACGGTCAGCGACTCGTAGTCGATGAGAAACAGCCGATCCTGCAGCTGAAAGGCAGCGCCCAGATAACGACAGCGCGCCGAGTCCTCGGCCAGACCGCCGGTGGATAACACCTGACGCTCCTGGCGCTCGAACAGGAAGTTGCCGCCCTCCTCGCGCATGTGCACCAGCGACAGCAGGATGGTGCCCGGCACCGACATGCAGTTGGCGTACTCGAAGTAGTAGCCACAATAGCGCGACAGGTCACTGGAGCTTTCACGCAGTGGCTGTAACAACACATGTAACGGGTCCTGCTCGGCCGGGGCGCCGATTTGCGTGCCACGGGCCCCGATCAAGCGCGCGAACTGATCCCCGGGCATGCCCAGCTCATAGCCCTCCACGCCGAAGAAGTCCCCAATCCTTTTGAGGTTATAGGCCGTGGGCTGGCTCTCTCCAGACAGGTATTTGTTGAACTGGGCGCGGTTGATGCCGACCTTGCGGCACACCTCCGCAATCGAACGGTAGTGGCTGCAGAGCAGCCGAAGATTCTCACCGAGGTGACTGGACATGAGCGGCTCAGATGATGCGAGTGACGCCATTATAGCATCAGGTCGCATCACCTAGGATCGATCCGCGAAATTGTTCCGGGGGCCTCCTTGCTCAAACATTAGCCACCGCATCTCGCGTCAGCGTTCGCCTGCGAACAATCACAATAAGAATCGAGGATTCTCATCATGCTCGAAGTACTGAACGACTTCCTTTCCGGGAAAGTGTTGATCGTGCTTATCGTCGGCCTGGGTAGCTACTTCACCCTGCGCTCGCGCTTCGTCCAGTTCCGCCATTTCATCCACATGTTCAGCGTGTTCAAGGAATCGCTGCGCAGCAGTGGTGGCCAGCTCAGCTCGTTCCAGGCCCTGATGCTCAGCCTCGCCGGCCGCGTCGGCGCCGGTAACATCGCTGGTGTCGGCATCGCCGTGACCCTGGGCGGCCCGGGCGCCGTGTTCTGGATGTGGGTGACCGCACTGGTCGGCATGTCCAGCAGCTTCTTCGAATGTACCCTGGCCCAGGTCTACAAGCGCAGCGACGGTGACGGCCTGTACCGCGGCGGCCCGGCCTACTACATCCAGCACGGCCTGAAGCTGCGCTGGATGGCGATGACCTTCGCCGTACTGCTGCTGGTCACCTACGGCTTCGCCTTCAACGGCCTGCAGTCGTACACCGTGACCCACTCGCTGCAAAACGCCTTCGACATCCCGGTTCAGTACAGCGGCATCGCCCTGGCCGTGCTGCTGGGCCTGGTGTTCATCGGCGGTATCAAGCGCATCGCTTCGGTTTCCGACCTGCTGGTGCCGATCAAGACCCTGCTCTACATCGCCGTGACCGTCTACGTCATCGCCATCCAGATCGAGCACGTACCGGCCATGCTGGCGACCATCGTCAAGAGCGCCTTCGGCCTTGAGCCAGCATTCGCCGGCCTGCTCGGCAGCGCCATCGTGATGGGTGTGAAACGCGGTGTGTTCGCCAACGAAGCCGGTCTGGGCAGCGCGCCGAACGTGGCCGCCGTGGCCTCGGTCAAGCACCCGGCTGCACAGGGCGTGGTTCAGGCGTTCAGCGTGTTCCTCGATACCTTCGTGATCTGCACCTGTACCGCGCTGCTGATCCTGCTCTCGGGCTTCTACACTCCGGGCTTCGAAGGTGACGGCATCGTCCTCACCCAGAACTCCCTGGCGGCAGTGGTTGGTGACTGGGGCCGCACCTTCATCAGCGTGGCGCTGAGCCTGTTCGTGTTCACCTGCATCCTCTACAACTACTACCTCGGCGAAAACGCCCTGCAGTTCATGGTCGGTCGCAGCAAGGTCGCCCTGCTCGGCTACCGCGCCCTGGTACTGGCGCTGATCTGCTGGGGTTCGATGCAGAACCTGGGCACCGTATTCGCCTTCGCCGACATCACCATGACCTGCCTGGCGTTCGTCAACCTGACCGCCCTGGCCATGCTGATCAAGGTCGGCCTGCGCGTAATGAAGGACTATGACGAGCAGCGCAAGGCCGGCGTCGCCCAGCCGGTGTTCGACGGTTCCAAGTTCGCTGACCTGGACCTCGACCGCGACTCCTGGCCGACCGCCAAGGCAACCGCTGACGCTCAACCGCAGAGCGCCCCGGAACTGCTGCCGACTCAACGCTGAGTCGCCCAGCCTGATCGGGTGACGCGCCTGGCGCGTCGCCCGATTCTGCCGCCTGATGGCGGCTCCCCTTTTCCTGCCGATGCCCTTGCCCGAATAACGAGCGAGCCGGGATCGGCTTGGCCTGGGGATTGCTTCCCAGGTCTTTCACGAGTGGCGATCGGATGTATCCTGCCCCTTTCCATACCCATTCTTTCAATAAGGAAAAAGGCATGCCTGCCGTACAAAAACTCCTCGTGCTGTATACCGGCGGCACTATCGGCATGCAGGCCAGCGCCAATGGCCTGGCCCCCGCCTCCGGCTTCGAGGCGCGCCTGCGCGCGCAGCAGACCGAGCAACACGAACAACTGCCGACCTGGGTATTTCGCGAGCTGCTGCCGCTGATCGACAGCGCCAACATGAGCCAGGCCAACTGGCTGGCGATGGTCGCAGCGATCCGCCAGGGCGTGGAGCAGGACGGCTGCGACGGTGTGCTGGTGCTGCACGGCACCGACACCTTGGCCTACAGCGCCGCCGCCCTGAGCTTCCTGCTACTGGGCCTGCCGGTGCCGGTGGTGCTGACCGGCTCGATGCTACCGGCCGGCGCCGAGCACAGCGACGCCTGGCCCAACCTGTTCGGCGCCATGCAGGCGCTGCACCTGGGTATTGCACCGGGCGTGCACCTGTATTTCAACGGTGCGCTGATGCATGGTGCCCGGGTCAGCAAGCTGAGCAGCGACTCCTTCGATGCCTTCCAGGTGGTGCCGCGTTTGCGCCAGGGCGAGCGCCTGGCCGAGTTACCCGCGCATATCGACTTCCGCCAGCCCCGCCAGGCGGTCAACCTGCTCAGCCTGCCGCTGGTGCCGAGCCTGCGCGCCAGCCATCTGCGTGCCTTGCTGGACAGCGGCGTGCAGAGCCTGCTGCTGGAATGCTACGGCAGCGGCACCGGCCCGTCGGACAACACCGAACTGCTCGACGTATTGCGCGAAGCCCACGGGCGCGGCGTGGTGCTGGCGGCGATCAGCCAGTGCGCGCGCGGGCACGTGGAGTTCGGCGTTTATGCAGCCGGCAGCCAGTTGGCTTCGGTAGGGCTGATCTCGGCGGGCGGCATGACCCGCGAGGCAGCCCTGGGCAAGCTGTTCGCCCTGCTCGGGGCCGGCCTGGCGCAGGACGAGGTGGAGCGCCTGTTCAGTCTCGACCTGTGTGGCGAACGTGTGGAATAGGCCATGGATTGGGACGCGACGAGCCGGTATAGTCGCGCCCCGCTGGCGGAAAGCCAGCTTCTTTTACCTCACCTACAAGGACGTCCCATGCCTGTGTTCCGCTCCGCCCTGTTCCTTCTGCTCGCCCTGGCCATCACTGGCTGCTCGACCAAGGCCTTCTTCAAACTGCCGGAAAACAGCACCGTTGCCATCAACGAGCGTGCCGAGCAGCACCCGCAAGGCCTGGTCAAGATTCGCCCGTTCTTCTGGAACCGCGCCGGCGGCGTGCCGTACAAGCTGACCAGCACCACCACTGGCCAGCCGATCTCGGAAGGCAAGCTGAGCACGCGTTTTCGCGTGGTATCGATCTTCTGGCCGCCGTACAGCATCATTTACTGGCCGATGGGCTTCCGTCATCCGTGCTATGACCTGACCACTCCAGTGGCCGGCACCTGCACCGATAACGACCTGATGATGCTGCGCAAAGCCTACCGCGACGCCCAGTAAACCGCGCGGCTGCCGCCCAGGCAGCCCACGCCCCTCTTTGCAAACGATCTAGCGAGCTAGAGCACTGCAAGGCCTAGGCGGCCCCACAAAAACAGGCGAGAAACGCAGCAGCGTGGTAACAGCCAACGGCTGGCCCGTAGGGTGAGCGCAGCGAATCAAGCGGCCGGGGTCGCGGGCGACTGTACTTTTGTACATGAGCATTACTCGCTTCGCTCGCCCTACGGGCCGCGCTGAAGCGCGTTAGCCGCCAGCGGCTTTCCGACCGGGCTGGCGATCCAGCCTGTTTTTAACGCCGCAGGGCCGACGCGCAGCTGATCGTCAGAACACCGACCAGCCGATCCGCTCGCTGAGCACTTCCAGCGCCGCCATGCCCGCCAGGGAGTTGCCCGCCTTGTTGAGCCCTGGCGACCACACGCAAATCGTGTATTGCCCCGGCACGATGGCAACGATCCCGCCACCTACACCGCTCTTGCCCGGCAGGCCGACGCGATAGGCGAAGTTGCCGGCCTCGTCATACAGCCCGCTGGTGGCCATGATCGAATTGACCTGCTGGGTCTGCCGCGCGCTGAGCACTTGCTCGCCGCTGTGCTTGCAGAAACCGTCGCGGGCCAGGAAGCAGAACGCCTTGACCAGGTCCACGCAGCTCATGCTCAGCGCGCAGTAGCTGAAGTAATTGCGCAGCACCATCTCGACATCGTTGTGGAAATTGCCGAACGACTGCATCAGGTAGGCCATGGCCGCGTTGCGCGCGCGGTGCTGGTATTCGGAGTCGGCGATGTGCCGGTCGATGACCACGTGGGGGTTGCCCGACAGGCGCCGCACGAAGTCGCGCATCGACAGCGCCGGTGCGGCGAAGCGCGACTGGTTGATGTCGCTGATCACCAGCGCGCCGGCATTGATGAACGGGTTGCGTGGCCGACCGTTTTCCAGCTCCAGCTGCACCAGAGAATTGAACGGCTGGCCCGACGGCTCGTGGCCCAGGCGCGCCCAGATGCTCTCGCCGGAATGCTGGATGGCCTGCACCAGGCTGAACACCTTGGAGATGCTCTGGATCGAGAACGGCGTGTGCGCATCGCCGGCGGTGAACAGCTCACCATCATTGCCGTAGACGGCGATACCCAACTGATCCACCGCCACATCGGCCAGGGCGGGAATATAGGTGGCGACCTTGCCCTGCGCGATCAGTGGGCGAACCTGGTCGAGGATTTCATTCAACAATGCTTGCATGGGCACGCTCGCAATCCGGCCCGGCGGCTGCCGGGCTCAATCAGCCATAGACGCCACGACTGACCCGCAAAGCACAGCGGCGTTCAGAGGCGCTGCGCCAATTCGGCAATGTGCTCCGGGCCGATACCGCAGCAGCCACCCAGGTGGCTGGCGCCCCGCGCGCGCCAGTCGGCAACCCAGCGCAGGTAGCCCGGCGGGTCGAGGTCTTCGCGCAGTGGATCGAGGCCGTCGTTGGCGGTGGCTTCCTCGGGTTGCGGTGGGAAGGCATTGGCGTAGGCGCCGATGGCGATAGCCACACCGAGGCTGGCGAAGGTGTCACGCGCTACGTCGATGGCGTCGCCGATCACTTCCGGTTGGCTGCAGTTGAACAGCAGCACCTCGACGCCCAGTTCGGCCGCCGCGCGAGCCGCATCGGCCACCGGCTCGCCGGAGCGCAGACGCGGCACCTCGTCGGTGTCTTCGTCGCGCAGGGTGAACGACAGCCAGAACGGTTTGCCGTCCTTTGGCAGGTGGGCGTGAATGGCCCGCGCCTCGGCGATGGCGCTCTGGGTTTCCGCCAGCCACAGGTCGACGTAGGGCGCCAGCCCTTCGAGCAGCGGGGTCAGCACCTCGGTCACTCGCGCCGGCTCGAACAGATCCGGGCGGTAGGAGCCGAACAGTGGCGGCAGCGAGCCTGCGACGCGCACCGGTGCATCGGCCTTGTCCGCCGCGCTGCGGGCCAATTGGCCGGCACGCTCGGCCAGGGCGCGGCCTTCGGCGGTGAAGCGCTGCTCACCGATATGAAAAGGCACCACGGCGTAGCTGTTGCTGGTGATCACCTGGCTGCCGCTGGCGATATAGGCGGCGTGCACGGCTTCCACCTGCTCCGGCGCCTCGCTCAGTGCCAGCGCCGACCATTCCGGCTGGCGAAACGGCGCGCCACGGCGCTGCAGCTCGCGGCCCATACCACCATCCAACAAAGTCAGAGATCGCTCGCGCATATAAGCTCCAGTCATATCCATATGCATTCAATTCATTTGGATGCACTCATTTATAACTATTTAATACACACAACCCGCCTGTCACAACCCCTTTCGTGCTTAAGGATTCCCGTGAAAACCACTCTGTTCGCGGCCATCGGCCTGACCCTCGCTGCCTTCTGCAACCTGGCTCTGGCAGGCCCCACGCTCGACCGCATCGAAAAGAACGGCGAGCTCGTTAATGTGTTGATGGAAAACTATCCACCGTTCTCTTTCCTCAATGAGCAGAATCAGCTCGATGGCTTCGACGTCGATGTCGCCAAAGCGGTGGCCGACAAGCTGGGCGTCAAACTGCGCCTGGAAACGCCGTCCTGGGACGTGATCGCCGCAGGCCGCTGGAACGGCCGCTACGACATCTGCATCTGCTCGATGACGCCCAGCAAGGCACGCGCCCAGGTGTTCGACTTCCCGGTGACCTACTACGCCTCGCCGGCGGTGATCGTGGTCAACGCCAGCGATGATCGCATCCATTCGGCCAAGGATCTGTCCGGCCTGAAAGTCGGCGTCACCAGCGCCGCCTCCTACGAGGGTTACCTGAACAAGGATCTGGTCATCGAAGGCGCCGAAGACACGCCGCTGGAATACCCGTTCGACGCCGTACAGGTCGCGCCCTACGACAACGACACCGTGGCCTTCCATGACCTGGCCCTGGGTGCCGGCGTGCGCCTGGATGCGATCCTCACCAACCTGGTGACCGCCCAGCCGCGCATCGATCAGGACAAGCGCTTCAAGCTGGCCGGCGAGGCGCTGTATGCCGAGCCCAACGCCGTGGCCATCGAGAAGAACGACGCCGAGTGGCGCGCCAAGGTCGAGAGCGTCTTCGCAGAGCTGCGCCAGGACGGTACCCTGGCGGCCATTTCCAAGAAGTGGATCGGTTCCGATATCAGCCAATGACACCACCACCTGAAACCCCTCGCCCGCCACCCCAGGCGGGCGAGTCGTTGCTGCAGCGCCTGTTCGGCTTTCGTACCCGCCTGTACCTCACCTGGGCGACCCTGTTCGCCCTGTGCGTGGCATTCTTCCTGAGCTTCGACCTGAAGTTCTCGATCATCCTCGACAAGCTGCCCAACCTGCTCGGCGCCAGCCTGGCACCCAACGGCTTTCTGCAGGGCGCGGCGCTGACCCTGTTCCTGTGCTTCTGCTCGATCTGGGCGTCCCTGGCGCTGGGCTTCGTCACCGCCCTGGCGCGCCTGTCGAAGAGCGCGGTGGCATTCGGCATCGCCACCTTCTACGCCTCGTTCTTTCGCGGCACGCCGCTGCTGATCCAGATTCTGCTGATCTACCTGGGCCTGCCGCAGCTGGGCCTGGTGCCCGGCGCGATCACCGCCGGGATCATCGCTCTGTCGCTGAACTACGGCGCCTACCTGAGCGAAATCTTCCGCGCCGGCCTGCTCGGCGTGCCCCTCGGCCAGCGCGAAGCGTCCCTGGCCCTGGGCCTCAAGCCGGTGGTGATCTTCTGGCGGGTGACCCTGCCCCAGGCGATGCGCACCATCATCCCGCCGACCACCAGCCAGTTCATCTCCATGCTCAAGGACTCGTCGCTGATCTCGGTGATGGGCGTCTGGGAGGTAATGTTCCTGGCCCAGTCCTACGGGCGCTCGTCGTACCGCTACATCGAAATGCTGACCACCGCCGCAGTGATCTACTGGCTGCTGTCGATCGGCCTCGAGCTGATCCAGGCGCGGCTTGAACGGCATTACGGCAAGGCCTATCTGAACGGGCGTTGAACGATGCAAATACCCGCCGAGTCCATCGAGCGCCTGTTGGGCATCGACTGGTTCGCCAACATCGGCAGCCCCATGACGCTGGCAGACGCCCGCCAGATCGAACGAAATGAACTGCACGCGGCGCTGACCAACGACACCTGGGAAGCCACCACGCTGGAGGCGCGCAATAGCATCACCGCGCGCCTGGCGCGCCTGCACCACCAGCACTATCAGGCCTGGAACGAGCTGGCAGTTCGGGCCGAGGCGATGCTGCAACCCGTGTGGGAAAAGCTGCCGATAGCACGCGACGACGATGCCTTGCTCGCGGACCTGCAATGGAACCTGCACGCCTACCTCATGGAGGCCGCCTACCGCCGACAACTGGTGCAGCCGCTATTCTTCGACAGCCTGATCCAGGTCTACGAGGCCGGGCACATCCCCTGCGGCTGGGACGGCGAGTGGCCGAACGGGCAGCTGGTCATCTGCTGAGCCACTGCGCTTGCGATGAACACCGGCACACCGCAGGATGATGGTCGACCGATTTCAGGAGACCCGCCCATGACCGTCCGCATTCCCGTGGAAATCCGCGCCGTCAGCGCCGCCGATCACGCCGCCTGGCTGCCGCTCTGGCAGGGCTACCAGCGCTTCTACATGACCGAGATCGATGCCGCGACCAGCGACCTGACCTGGCAGCGCTTCCTTGACCCGGGCGAACCGATGTTCGCCGCTCTGGCCTGGCGCGACGGCGAGGCCATCGGCCTGGTGCACTGGATCTACCACCGCTCCTGTTGGACCACTGGCGACTACTGCTACCTGCAGGACCTGTTCATCGGCAAGGACGTGCGCGGCAACGGCGTCGGCCGCCAGCTGATCGAGCACGTCTACACCGAGGCCGCACAGGCAGGTTGCTCGCGGGTGCACTGGCTGACCCACGAAACCAACGCCAAGGCCAAGCTCCTCTACGAGCGCATCGGCGAACGCTCGGGCTTCGAGCAGTACCGCAAGCTGCTCTGAGCCCGCTCGCCAAATACCTTGCCCCAAAACCAAAACGCCCCGCTGATCAGCGGGGCGTTTTCATTGGTGAGCGACCTGTCAGTCCTCGGTCTTCCAGTTCTTGCGGCTCATGTAATCGCGGGTTTCCTTGACCACTACCCCCGAGAGCAGCAACAGGCCGATCAGGTTGGGCAGCGCCATCAGGCCGTTGGCGATATCGGAGAAGGTCCACACCACTTCCAGCGAGGTGACTGCACCAACGAACACCACCACCGAGAACAGCAGCCGGTACGGCATCACCGCCACGCGGCCCATCAGCCGCTCCATACAGCGCTCACCGTAGTACGACCAGCCGAGAATGGTGGTGAAGGCGTACACCAGCACACCGATGGTCACCGTGTAGATGCCCCAGCCGCCACCCAGGCCCTGCTCCAGCGCCCAGGCGGTCATCGGTGCGCCCTTGAGGCCTTCCTGGGTCCAGGCGCCGGTGACGATGATTGCAAAGGCGGTAAAGGTGACCATGACCAGGGTGTCGAGGAAGGTCTGGGTCATCGAGACCATGGCCTGACGCACCGGCTTGTCGGTCTTCGCTGCTGCCGCTGCGATGGCGCCGGTACCCAGGCCGGATTCGTTGGAGAAGATGCCGCGCGCCACGCCCATCTGCACCGCGAGGATGATGCTCGAACCGAGGAAGCCGCCGGCCGCAGCGCTACCGCTGAAGGCATCGGTGAACACCAGCACGATGGCGTCCGGCAGGCGGTCGGCGAACACCACCAGCACGGCGATGTTGCTGATGATGTACAGCACGATCATCACCGGCACCACGCCCGCGGCGAAGCGGCCGATACTCTTGATGCCGCCGATGATCACCACCGCCGTACCGATCGCCAGCACCAGGCCGCTGAGGGTCGGCGAGATGCCCCAGGTGTCGTACAGCTGATGAGCCGCCGTATTGGCCTGCACCATGTTGCCGATGCCGAACGAGGCGATCGCGCCGAAGATCGCGAAAGCGACACCCAACGTCTTGCCCAGGGTGCCGCCCACGCCACGAGTGAGGTAGTACATCGGCCCGCCGCTCTGCTCGCCCCTGGCGTCGGTAACCCGGTACTTCACACCCAGCAATGCTTCGGAATACTTGGTGGCCATGCCGACCAGGCCGGTCATCCACATCCAGAACAGCGCACCCGGGCCACCAATGCCGATGGCGGTCGCCACCCCGGCGATGTTGCCCACGCCGATGGTCGCCGCCAGCGCGGTAGCCAGGGCCTGGTAGTGGGAGACATCGCCGGGTACGTCGCCCTTTTCCTTGCGCTTGATAAAGGCCAGCCAGAAGGCATGGCCCAGCACGCGGAACTGGATGCCGCGCAGGCGGACAGTCAGGTACAGGCCGGTCAGCAACAGCAGGGGAATCAGCAGAAACGGCCCCCAGATAAAGCTGCTGATGGCCGTGAGCAAAGCGAGAAATTGATCCATGGAGGATGTCCTTGTTCTATCCAGTGCGGCTCGTGGCCGGCAGGAACGGCGCAAGGGCTGGTAGAGCCAAAGTGCCAGGCGAGTGAACGCGGGGGCGTCCATGCAACATCGGATGGTCTGGCAAAGATCCAAGGGCGTAACAAAATGTTAAGCGAATCAATCGATTGCAACGCGGGGGATTGTTGCCAGGAGGGCAAGGCTATAACAACTTGGCCGTGAAAGGGACGGAAAAACGCGCAATTCAGCTACTAGGCTGCCTTGAATCAGGTCTTTGACTCGTCTCGGCGCCAGCGTCTGGATATCAGTTGCCACATTGCACCGGCTGCGCCCGCCAGTTTGCCCACGCCTGCTCCCAGCCCTGGTGGTGCGACACCTGCGCCAGGCGGACGATGTGCAGGCAGCGCGCGTTACCAAGGCCATCGAGGTAGTGATCCAGAACGGAGGGCGGCACTACAGGATCCACATCGCCGGCAAGGTGCCGCTGGGCGACGGTCTGCAGCCGCTCGCGGTAATCCAGCGGCTCCAGCGAGCCCTCGAGGGGGCTCAGTCGCAGCAGCTGTACCCAGTAGCCTGGACTGAGGTTACCCGCCAGGGTCTGCACGCTGGCCACATCATCGCGCCGCGCGGCCAGCAGTAACGCCAGCGCGGCGCCACCGGAATAACCGACCAGCTCGAACGTCTGGTTGCCATAGCGCGCCTTGATCAGGTCGAGCGCCTGATCGAGGCTACCCAGCACCTCCTCACTGAAGCGCCGACTTGTCCACAGGCTGTTGCTGCAACCGAGTGCCGTGACGAACTGACAGGGCCGCGCCAGGTACAGGCTGGGTGCCGGATCACCGAATGCCAGGCGTGCCACCAGCAGATCACGCGGGGACGGGTCGAGGCTGGGCTGCGAGCGCGTCGCCCAGGCATGGCCATCACCTTCGAGATAAACACGCATACGCGTCGCAACCGGCACATGGGCCGGCGCACCGAGCAGCAACGGGAAAGGCTTGGTGTCGAGGGTCTGTAATCGCCGGTCGTGCTGGCCGGCCAGTTCGCCCAGCCGCTGTTGCGGTGACTGGCAGCCGCCCAGGACAAGGGCCAGCAGCGCGCCGACAAGCAGCGCGGCTGACCTTGCCGGGCGGGTGATCAGCATCCGGTCAGCTTCGCCTCGCGGCGTTCACCGGGAAAGAAAAACGGCCGCAGGCGCACACCCACACCGTTACCGACGAATGCAGCGACCAGCCACAACCAGCCGTGCAGGCTGCCGGAGGCGATGCCGCTGAAGTAGGCGCCGATGTTGCAGCCATAGGCCAGGCGCGAGCCGTAGCCAAGCAGCAGGCCGCCGATCACCGCCGCGATCAGCGAACGCAACGGAATGTTCAGGTTCGGTGCGAAACGCCCGGCCAGGCCAGCGGCCAGCAGCGCGCCGATAACGATGCCGATATCCATCACCGTGGTGATGTCTTCCCACAGCGGCGCAGCCAGCGCCTGGGCATTGCCCGGCTGCTGCCAGAACGCCCAGGCGGAAACGTCGACCCCGGTGCCCTGCAGCACCTTGGCGCCCCACAGCGCGAACGCCGAGGTGATGCCCCAGGGGCGACCGGCCAGCGCCAGGGTGGCGAAGTTGAGCAGCGCCAGCAGCACCGCGCCCCAGATCAGCGGCCAGGGGCCACGCAGGAAACGCTGCCAGCCCTGGTGTTCGCTTGGCGCCGCCCGCTCCAGGCTGCCGTGGCGACGCAGCTCCAGGCGGGCGCTGATTGCCGCGATGGCGGCGAACAGGGCGAGGCTGACCACCAGCGCAGGCACCAGGCCCAGGCTGCTGACGATGGAGGTTGGCGGCAGGCTCGGCAGCGCGGCCCACCAGTCCAGGTGATGGGTCGCGCCAACCCCACCGATGATGAAGAACAGCAGCGTCACCAGCATTCGCGCATTGCCGCCGCCGACGGTGAACAGCGTGCCGGAGGCACAACCACCACCGAGCTGCATGCCGATGCCGAAGATGAACGCGCCGACGATCACCGAGGTGCCCGCCGGGGCCACCAGCCCTTTGACCGGCGTACCGAACAGGGTGCCCGCCGACAGCGCCGGGAAGAACAGCAGCACGGCAATGGCCAGCATCACCATCTGCGCCCGCAGGCCCGCGCCGCGGCGCTCGTTGAGCAGCACGCGCCAGGCCGAGGTGAAACCGAACGCCGCGTGATAGAGCACCAGGCCCAGCGCGCCGCCGACGATGAACAGCAATGCCTGGCGGCCACTGACCGCAAAGGTAAGGGCCAGGGCGCCAGCCAGCAGCAGCGCCACGGCAACCAGCGGCGTACCCGGACGGTTGGCCGGCGCCGCAGCAGGAATCGACAAACTCATATAGACCTTCGAATGACCAATTGAAACGGTCGGCTATTCTAGCCCGCCTCGGCTACGTCGATGTGGCGATGCTTAGAACGAATGCTGAAAAGGTTATGCCATCGGGCGATTCACGATCTTTATGCGCACGAAGCGGCAATTACAAGGCAGAGGCGGACATCCAGCGCTTTGGCTTTTTTATGTTTCTCTCTTGCAAAAGTAACTGACGACGCCAATCGCCCCTTCAGGAGGCCGAGTGAAATCGTTGTGAAGAGGGTTGAGCGACATGGATGTCGCGAGAGCCGCGATGGGCCAAGGATGGCCCTTCGTGGGGGGCCGCCTAGGTCGGGCCCTCGGAACAATGATGAAGCGAGGGAACCCCGGCGAAGCCGGGGCCGGATGGCGGGGCTAGACCTTTTGGTTTCTTTTGGCGGGGCCGGCCATCCGGGCAATGCCAAAAGAAACCCGCTCGTCAGAGCGGAACCGAGCACATAAACAACTCGGTAATGCTGGCGGACTCATGTCGGTACGGGCGGGGACGCCCAGTCCATGCCCGTGATTTTTCGCGGGCATGGCCCGCTCCCACAGATAATCACCAGCCACCCTGGCCGCTTCCGCCATTTAGCTGCCAAAATCGACGAACCTGGGCTGAAAGATTATTGGCAGGTTCTCGGAGCACTCCCGTCATGGGCAATCGGCGGCGTGCAGAGGCCACACTGAATGCATCGTGGGAGGGCGCCATGCGCCCGAAAGCTTCGCGGGCATGGACTAGGCGTCCCCACCCGCTCCCACAGGTGCATGCCGTATGGAGTTGGCAGACGAAGCAGCAGAGCCGGTTCGCAGTCGCGGTTTCAGTCGGCCTTGGCCAACCGACAGACAAAAAAAGGGGCCTTGCGGCCCCAGAGGTTAATCGGTAACGGTCAGGCTTCGACTTCGATCAGCACTTCGCCCGGGTTGACGCGGTCGCCCTTGGCCACGTGCACGGCCTTGACGGTGCCAGCGATCGGCGCCTGCACTTCGGTTTCCATCTTCATCGCTTCGGTGATCAGCACCGCCTGGCCGGCCTTGACGGTGTCGCCCTCCTTGACCAGCACGTCGACGATATTGCCCGGCATGCTGGTGCTCACGTCGCCCGGCGCGCTGGCGCTGCGCCGCTTGCTGCCGGTGCCACCGGCCACGTAGTCGTTGAGCGCCTCGAACACCACTTCCTCGGGCATGCCGTCGATGGACAGATAGAAGTGCCGCTTGCCCTCGCCCTTCACGCCGACGCCGGTGATGTCCACGCGGTAGCTCTCGCCGTGCACGTCGATGATGAACTCGGTCGGCACGCCCGCGCCGCCGACGGCTGCCACACCGCTGCCATCGGGAATCGGCAGCAGCACTTCGGGCTGCAGGGTGCCGGCTTCGCGCTCTTCGAGAAACTTGCGGCCGATGTCCGGGAACATGGCGAAGGTCAGCACGTCCTCTTCGGACTTGGCCAGCTCGCCGATCTGCCCGCGCAGCTTGTCCATCTCCGGCTTGAGCAGGTCGGCCGGGCGCACGTCGATGACCTCTTCGCTGCCGATGGCCTGCTTGCGCAGCTGCTCGTTGACCTTGCCCGGCGCCTGGCCGTAGCCGCCCTGCAGGTAGAGCTTCACCTCGTTGGTGATGGTCTTGTAGCGCTCACCGGCCAGCACGTTGAAGAACGCCTGAGTACCGACGATCTGCGAGGTCGGCGTGACCAGTGGCGGGAAGCCGAGGTCTTCACGCACCCGCGGGATCTCCGCCAGCACTTCGTTCATGCGGTTCAGCGCGCCCTGCTCCTTGAGCTGGTTGGCGAGGTTGGAAATCATCCCGCCCGGCACCTGGTTGACCTGTACGCGGGTGTCCACGGCGGTGAATTCGCTTTCGAACTGGTGGTACTTCTTGCGCACCGCATGGAAGTACATGCCGATCTCCTGGATCAGCGACAGGTCCAGGCCGGTGTCGTATTCGCTGCCCTTGAGCGCGGCGACCATCGACTCGGTACCCGGGTGGCTGGTGCCCCAGGCGAAGCTGGAGATGGCCGTGTCGATATGGTCGGCGCCGGCCTCGATGGCCTTGAGCTGGCACATCGAGCCCAGGCCCGCCGTGTCGTGGCTGTGGATAAATACCGGCAGGTCGATCTCGGCCTTCAACGCCTTGACCAGTTCGGCCGTGGCATAAGGCGTGAGCAGCCCGGCCATGTCCTTGATGGCGATGGAGTCGATGCCCATGGCCTGCATGGCCTTGCCCTGGGCGACGAAGGCCGCCACGGTGTGCACCGGGCTGGTGGTGTAGGCGATGGTGCCCTGGGCGTGCTTGCCGCTGGCCTTCACCGCCTCGATGGCCACCTGCAGGTTACGCACGTCGTTCATGGCGTCGAAGATGCGGAACACGTCGATGCCGCTCTCTGCCGCCTTGGCGACGAAGGCGCGCACCACGTCATCGCTGTAGTGGCGGTAGCCGAGCAGGTTCTGGCCGCGCAGGAGCATCTGCAGGCGGGTACTGGGCAATGCGGCACGCAATTGGCGCAGGCGCTCCCAAGGGTCTTCCTTGAGGAAACGCACGCAGGCGTCGAAGGTCGCGCCGCCCCAGACTTCCAGCGACCAGTAGCCGACCTTGTCGAGCTTGTCGCAGATCGGCAGCATGTCCTCGGTGCGCATGCGGGTGGCCAGCAAGGACTGGTGGGCGTCGCGCAGGATGGTGTCGGTAACCGTGATCTTTCTTGTCATGGTGCGTTCCTCACAGGCCGGCATGGGCGGCGATGGCGGCGGCGATGGCCAGGGCCAGCTCGCCCGGCTTGCGTTTGATCGAGTAGTTCAACAGCTCAGGGTGGTTGTCGACGAAGCTGGTGTTGAAGCGCCCACTGCGAAATTCGTCGTTGGCGAGAATCTGCTGGTAGTAGGTGGCGGTGGTCTTCACGCCCTGCACGCGCATGTCGTCCAGCGCCCGGGAGCCACGGGCCAGGGCTTCCTCCCAGGTCAGCGCCCAGACGATCAGCTTCAGGCACATGGAGTCGTAGTACGGCGGAATGGTGTAGCCGGTGTAGATCGCCGTGTCGGTGCGCACACCGGGGCCGCCAGGGGCGTAGTAGCGGGTGATCTTGCCGAACGAGGGCAGGAAGTTGTTGCGCGGATCCTCGGCGTTGATGCGGAACTGCAGGGCGAAGCCGCGGTACTGGATGTCTTCCTGCTTGATGGAGAGCGGCAGGCCCGAGGCGATGCGAATCTGCTCGCGGACGATGTCGATACCGGTGATTTCCTCGGTGATGGTGTGCTCCACCTGCACCCGGGTATTCATCTCCATGAAGTACACCTCGCCCTCGGCGAGCAGGAACTCCACGGTACCGGCGTTCTCGTAACCGACCGCCTGGGCGGCGCGCACGGCGAGGTCGCCGATGTAGGCACGCTGCTCCGGGGTGAGCTGCGGGCTGGGGGCGATCTCGATGAGCTTCTGGTTGCGGCGCTGGATCGAGCAGTCACGCTCGTACAGGTGCACGGTGTTGCCGAAGCTGTCAGCGAGGATCTGCGCCTCGATGTGCTTGGGGTTGACGATGCACTTCTCCAGGAACACCTCGGCGCTGCCAAAGGCCTTGGTCGCCTCGGAAATCACCCGCGGGAATGCCTGCTCAAGCTCCTCGCGGCTGTTGCAGCGGCGAATGCCGCGGCCGCCACCACCGGAGGTGGCCTTGAGCATCACCGGGTAGCCGATGCGGTCGCCTTCGCGCAATGCTTCGGCGATATCCGCCACGTTGCCCTCGGTGCCCGGCGTGACCGGCACGCCGGCCTTGATCATGCTGCGCCGTGCTTCGGTCTTGTCGCCCATGCGGCGGATGACCTCCGCACTCGGGCCGATGAACCGGATGCCGCGCTCGGCGCAGATTTCCGCCAGCTCGGCGTTCTCGGAGAGAAAGCCGTAGCCGGGGTGCAGGGCATCGCAACCGGTTTCCACCGCCAGGTTCACCAGCTTGCGCGGGTTGAGGTAACCGGCCAGGGGGTCGTCACCGATGCCATAGGCCTCATCGGCACGCTTGACGTGCAGCGCCTGGCGGTCGGCATCCGAGTAGATGGCCACCGACCGGATATTCATTTCGGCACAGGCCCGCACGATGCGCACCGCAATCTCGCCACGGTTGGCGATCAGGATTTTCTTGATCACGAGCCAGCATCCTCGATCACGTGAACAGGCAACCCATGAAGGGTCGAGATATGACCGGATGACGCCATCCAAGCCTCTGTCCTAACCCTACGCCGCTGTAACAATTAACCAAAATCAATATTTGTTGGGTTCTGCATAAGTAAAAACTTATGCTCTGAAAACAACAAACCACCACAATGGTGATTAAAATTCGTAAGTCATTGTTACGCATAACCTTTCGCCAGCTTCAGGTGTTCCGCTCGGTGTGCGATCACCGCTCCTATAGCCGCGCGGCCGAGGAAATGGCCCTGACCCAGCCCGCGGTGAGCCTGCAGATTCGCCAGCTCGAAGAGCTGCTCGATCAGCCACTGTTCGATTACGTCGGCAAAAAGCTCTACCTCACCGAGGCGGCCGAAGCCCTGCAGCTCGCCAGCGAAGATATCTTCGGGCGCCTGGAAAGCCTGGACATGCAGTTGGCCGACCTCAAGGGTTCCCTGCAAGGGCAGCTGAGCCTGGCCATCGAATCCAGCGCCAAGTACTTCATGCCGCACCTGTTCGCCGCCTTTCGCCGCGAGCACCCGGAAGTCAGCCTGCAACTCACCGTGGTCAATCACACCCAGGCGGTCAGGCGGCTGAGCGCCAACCGCGACGACCTGCTGATCATGTCGCAGGTGCCGGCGGACATGTCCCTGGAGTTCCTGCCCTTCCTGAACAACCCGATCATCGCCGTGGCGCCGCCGGATCACCCGTTGTGCGAGGCGCATTCATTGCAGCTACAGGATCTCTGCGACTGGCCACTGCTGGTGCGCGAGCGCGGCTCGGGCACGCGGCGAGCGTGTGAGGAGTTCTGCCACCAGAAACGCGCACATTTCGCCCAGCTGCAGGAAGTGGGCTCCATGGAGGGGCAACGCGAAGGGGTGATCGCCGGCCTGGGCCTGGCACTGATACCGCGCCATGCGGTGCGCCGCGAGCTGCAACTGGGCGTGCTGAGGGAGCTGCCGGTGATCGAGCTGCCGCTGCTACGCAGCTGGTGTGTGGTGCACCCGCGAGGTAAATACCTGTCGCCGGTGGCCCAGGCGTTCTTCAACTTCGTGCGTGACCAACGCAAGCAGATCGGCGCGCTGGCCGAGCAGTTCAGTGGCGCAAGCAATTCACTGTAATGGTTTCGTATATCATATCCAAAAGCCTCTTCTAACAGGTGCACCACGTGCCATTACCGCCCCTGAATGCCCCGAACCTGGGCATTACCCCGTCTGCTTCCGAGGTGATCACCAAGCACCTGCGCGATGCCATCGTCGCCGGACATTTCGCCGAAGACGAGCCGGTGCGCCAGGACGATATCGCCAAGCTGTTCAACGTCAGCAAGATTCCCGTGCGCGAAGCGCTCAAGCGCCTGGAGGCCGAAGGGCTGGTGGTGTTCCAGCGCAACAAGGGCGCGGTGGTCACGCGCATCTCCGAGCCGGACCTGGCGCAGATGTTCGAGGTGCGCATCCTGCTCGAAGACAAGGTGCTGCGCCTGGCGATTCCCAATATGAACGAAGCCACCTTCGCCCGTGCCGAGCGCATCTGCGAGGAGTTCATCGGCGAAGACGATGTCGGCCGCTGGGCCGAGCTCAACTGGGAGCTGCATGCCTGCCTGTACGAGCCGGCGCAGCGGCCATTTCTGGTCAGCCTGATCCGCTCCATCCACGACAAACTGGAACGCTACCTGCGCATGCAGATGAGCCTGTCCGAGGGCAAGGATCTCGCCGATCACGAGCACCGCGAAATCCTCGCAGCCTGCCGCGCCCGCGACATCGAGCGCGCCGCCAGGCTACTCGAAGAGCACATCACGGGGGTCTGCCGCAGCCTGTTCGAGCAGTTGCCTGGGCATCGCTGAATCGGCTGTCGATGCGGTCACTTGTCTGGGATGTGGGAGCGCGCCATGCGCGCGAAAAATCGCGGGCATGGCCCGCTCCCACTGACACGGCTCATCGCTAGGACAGTGAACTCATCCTAGATACAGATTTCTAGGCGAGCACATCGCGGTCTGTTGGGCATCGACCTGCGGCGCTGAACCCAAGCTGGAACACAGACCTGTGGGAGCGCGCCATGGGCGCGAAAAATCGCCGCCATGACCCGTTCTCACAGGGGATATACCAAGGCGAGCGCACCCACCTCAGATCCGACACCTCAGATCCGATTCGACGCCTCCAGCGCCTTGAGCAAAAGGGCGTCATGGCCGTAGATATCCGGACGAAATTGCACCTGGCCATCGGCGCCGACCTGGGCCGTCCAGTAAGCCATGAGGATCGGCACCGGCTGCGGCAAGTCGGCGCGTAAGGTGTTGCCGCTTTCCCACTGCCTGGCGATACGTGCGCGCTCGCCTGGGCTGGCGCCGGCGAGCAGTTGGTCGACCAGTTCGGTGACCCGCTCGATACGTACACAGCCCGAGCTGAACAACCGCGGCAGGTTATCGAACAGGCGCTGGCTGGGCGTATCGTGCAGGTACACCGAGAAGGGATTGGGGAAACGGATCGCCACCTTGCCCAGCGGGCTATGAGCGCCCGCCGACTGGCGGATCATCACCCGACCGGGGCGCTCCCAGTCGACGCCACGCGGGTCCACCGGATTGCCGTCGTAATCGATCACCTGCATATGGTTGGCGGCCAGATAACCTGCCGCGTCACGGCGTAGCTCGGGCAGTTTGTCTTCCTTCAGGATGGTCGGCGGAATGGTCCAGGTCGGGTTGAGCGTCAGGTGGGTGATGCGCGAGCGCAGCAGCGGCGTCGGCCGGGCCGGGCGACCGACCTGGGTGCGCGCCTGCCAGGCGACGGCGTGGTCACGCAGGAACACCACCTCGGCGCCCGCCACGTCGATCAGCACGCTGGTCGGCTCGATCTCGTGGGACAGCCAGCGCAGACGTTCCAGATTGATGCGGATCTGATCCATGCGCTCGCTGGCCGAACGGTTCAGCTCGGCCAGGGTGCCGGGGCCGACCACACCATCGGGCTTGAGCAGGTGATTGCGCTGGAACGCCTTGACTGCCTCGACCAGCGCCGTGGAGTACACCGAGCCTTGCTCGGCGACCAGTGCCGGCGCGCCCTGGGACAGATCACCATGCAGCTGCAGTCGTTGCTCAAGCAAGGGCACCCGGCCATCCACGGCGCCAGGCTTGAGCAGCGTGCCGCCGGGAATCGCCAGCCACTGCGGCAGTTCCTGGCGCCGCAGTTCGGCGTAGCGCTGGCGCAATTGCTGGTAGGGGCCGAAATCCGGCCGTGCCTGCTCGAAGGCCTGCGCCGGATCACTCAGCCCGGCCTGGGCAATCGCCAACAGCGGCGCCTGGCTCTGCTGCACCGCCATGCTCTCCGGCTCCCACAGTGGCTCCACCTTGGCCTGCTCCAGGCGCCCGTAGGTCAGATCGCGCAAGGCCTGCAGATACGCCGTGGTGGCGAGCACCTCGACGCAGGCCTCGAGACGTGGCGACGGCTCGTCGAACGCCGCCAGTTCGCGCAGCGGCTCGAGATGGTAGGCACGCGGCTCCAGGCCATCGTCAGCCAGCGCTTCCAGTTGGGCAAACAACACGGGCAGGTTCTGCCTGTTCCACGCCGGCTGCGCGCCGCGCAGCAGATAGAACGGCTCGAGCCATTCGCGATCCTTGGCAGACAGCTCAAGCGCCGGCGTGACACAGCTCAGCGCGGGCTCGGCGAGCTGCTCTTGAAGCGGGCTGGACGGCGGGACATCGGCCAGCGCCAGGGGTGCCGCAAGGGCCAGCGCCCAGGCAGCGGTTGCAGAGGGAGAAAACAAGGTGCCGCTCCAATTTACGACAGAGTGAATGACAGCCCGTCGGAATGGCCCGCGGGACAAGGGAACTCGGCTGCTAGAATCGCGGGCTTTGTTGTGCCCGCATCGCCTGGCGAAGGCGCGCGCCCATCGATGGCCGAAGCTCAGAGACTTGAAATGATGACCACGATTCAGCGAATTTGCTTAGCCTTTCTTTGCCTGGCATTACCCGTTCCGTCCGTGATGGCTGCCACCCTGGCACCCGATCCTTTGCTGGAGGGGCTGTCTGCACAAGCCCCGGCGCTCGATCGCAAGGTTCTCAATCACGCCCTCGACGCGATGCGCTGCGCCATCAACAATGGTGCCGTACCTGCCCAGCGCCTGGCCGTGATCGACTTCTCCAAAGCTTCCAGCGAACGCCGCCTGTGGATCTTCGACCTGACCAGCAAGCGCGTGCTGCTGCACGATCTGGTCGCCCATGGCCAGCAGTCCGGCGACAACTTCGCCACGCGCTTTTCCAACCGTGAAGGCAGCCACCAATCCAGCATCGGCCTGTTCCGCACCAGCGAAAGCTATACCGGCAAACACGGTTACTCGCTGCGCATGGACGGCCTGGAGCCCGGCTTCAACGACCTCGCTCGCCAGCGCGCCATCGTCATCCACCCCGCCGACTACGTAAACCCGGCCTGGATCAAGACCCAGGGCCGCATCGGTCGCAGCCAGGGCTGCCCGGCAGTACGTCCGGAGGTCGCACGCATGGTGGTGGACAGCCTCAAGGGCGGCCAATTCATGTTTTCCTACTACCCGGACAAACGCTGGCTACAGGCCTCGGCGTTCATCAATTGCAAGCCGGCCCTGGTCGCCGGGATCGTCAGCGCCAAAGAGGGCTAAGACGCGGCGCGGTAACCCGGCCAGTTGGCGGCCTTCAGCCACCAAGCCTGGGTAGATGAGCCCATCCAGGAGCTGAGACCGACCTGGAGCACTATGCCGATTTCGTCATCGTGCCGGCGCAAATCCTTCAAGCCGTCTGGCCTGCCTCGCGTCACCCTGTAGCCATTCAATCGGCATACAGGCGCAGCGCCCATGAAACGCATCGAAGTGATCGACTCCCATACCGGCGGCGAGCCGACCCGGCTGGTGATCAGCGGCTTTCCCGATCTCGGCAAGGGCAGCATGGCCGAGCGCAAACAGCTGCTGGCCAGTGAGCACGATGCCTGGCGCGCCGCCTGCATTCTCGAACCGCGCGGCAATGATGTGCTGGTCGGCGCCCTGCTCTGCGAGCCCGTCGACCCCAGCGCCTGTGCCGGTGTGATCTTCTTCAACAACACCGGTTACCTCGGCATGTGCGGGCACGGCACCATCGGCCTGGTGGTGTCGCTGGCCCATATGGGCCGTATCGGCGCTGGCGTGCACAAGATCGAAACGCCGGTGGGCACGGTCGAGGCGACCTTGCACGAGGATCGCTCGGTCAGCGTGCGCAACGTGCCGTCCTACCGTTACCGCCAGGCCGTCGAACTGCAGGTTCCGGGCTACGGCCCGGTGCAGGGCGATATCGCCTGGGGCGGCAACTGGTTCTTCCTGATCGCCGACCACGGCCAGCGCATCACCGGCGACAACGTCGAAGCGCTGACCGCCTACACCTACGCCGTGCAAAAGGCGCTGGAAGACCAGGGCATTCGTGGCGAGGACGGCGGCCTGATCGATCACATCGAGCTGTTTGCGGAAAATGAACAGCCGGAAGGCTCGCAGCCAAGCGTCGCGAGCGCAGCAGCTTCGCTGCGAGCCGACAGCCGGAATTTCGTGCTCTGCCCTGGCAAAGCCTACGACCGCTCGCCCTGCGGCACCGGCACCAGCGCCAAGCTGGCCTGCCTGGCCGCCGACGGCAAGCTGCAACCCGGACAGATCTGGCGCCAGGCCAGCGTGATCGGCAGCCTGTTCGAAGGCTCCTACCAATGGCAGGGTGACAAGGTGATCCCGACCATCCGCGGGCGCGCCAATATCAGCGCCGAAGCCACCCTGCTGCTCGAACAGGACGATCCGTTCGCCTGGGGCATCCGCCCGTGAGCCCACTGCGGGTCGCCGATGTGATCGTCATCGGCGCCGGCATCATCGGCGCCGCCTGCGCCCGCGAACTGGCCCGGCGTGGCCAGCAGGTACTGATCATCGATGCCGGCATGCGGGGTGCTACCGCCGCCGGCATGGGCCACTTGCTGGTGCTCGACGACAACCAGGCCGAACTGGATATCAGCCGCTATTCGCTGAGCCGCTGGCGTGAGCTGGGCCCGCAATTGCCGGACGACTGCGCGTATCGCAACAACGGCACCCTGTGGTTGGCCGCCAACGAAGAAGAGCTGGCGGCGGCAGAAGCCAAGAGCGGCAACCTGCGCGCCGAGGGAATACGCTGCGAGATGGTGCCCGGCCACGCGCTGCAGGCCATGGAACCGATCCTGCGCGACGGCTTGCACGGTGCCCTGCGCCTGCCCGACGACGGCATTCTCTACGCACCGAACACTGCACGCTGGATGCTCGACAACCCGCGCATCACCCAGCGGCGCGCCAAGGTCACGGAGCTGGACGGCAACCGCGTGCGCCTCGAAGACGGCAGTTGGCTAGGCGCCGATGCCGTGGTGCTGGCCAACGGTATTCAAGCCGTGGAGCTCTGCCCGGAGCTGCCCATCGCGCCGAAGAAGGGCCACCTGCTGATCACCGACCGCTACCCGCACCCGGTCACCCACACCATCACCGAGCTGAGCTACCTGACCAGCGTGCACAACAGCAGTGGCGCCTCGGTGGCCTGCAACATCCAGCCGCGGCCGACCGGCCAGCTGTTCATCGGCACCTCGCGGCAGTTCGACACCCTCGACCCCGAGGTCGACGGCTGGCTGCTGGCGCGCATGCTCAGGCACGCCGCGAGCTATGCGCCGGGCCTGGCGCAACTCAACGGCATCCGGGCCTGGGCCGGCTTTCGCGCCGCCACACCAGACGGCATGCCGCTGATTGGCGAACATCCCGCGCAGCCTGGTCTGTGGCTGGCGGTCGGCCATGAGGGGCTGGGTGTTACCGCGGCGCCGGCTACCGCCGACCTGCTCGCGGCGCTGCTGTGGGACGAGGCCGAACCCATTCCGGCCGCCGCCTATGCGCCCCGGCGTTACCTTGGAGAAACC
>JAAIGF010048790.1_pt1 | contig 46901 bp, 45 predicted proteins | sample 6487441 | NCBI WGS metagenome assembly JAAIGF01 (sample SAMN13974129, study PRJNA590717) | phyllosphere metagenome | biome: pepper field; feature: multiple bacterial spot infested pepper fields; material: pepper leaves; isolation source: leaves from pepper fields | host: Capsicum annuum ...
TCTGTATGAAAAGTCTTGAGACGCAGGTCAGGCAAGGCGAAAACAGCCGAGGAAGCGGAGTTTACTGGAGTAAATGAGCATTCCGAGGCTGTTTTCAACGCAGCATGACCAAGTATCAAGGCTTTTCATACAGAGCCTAGGCTCTTTACGCGTTCGCTTACATTACATTTGACACGTGCGCTTGAAAAAGCTCGGAGATCAGATCAGTGGCCGCTCCCTGTCCAAACACATGGCCCGCATCTTTTTGTCCGGCGCTCAATATTTCGTCGTGACGTATCGATTGACCAGTGTATCTCAGCGTACCTTCCAGGACCTCTACGGCGCTATGGTAACCCAGTCCAACCAGAAAGGCGCTGGCACCTGCTGCACGCGCTAGCTGTTGTTCCTGCTGGTACGGTGTTAGAAACTGGTATTCGAGTTCATTTCCGCGCAGCATGTCCCAGATTTGTAATATTTCAGCCGGGGACCCGGACATATGCCCCACCAAAGGTTCTACCGTATCGGCCACGCGATCAAAATCAATATACGCAACATCCCAGCGCGAGGTTGAAATGCGATCCTCAAATGGTACGCCGAGTACGTCGTCAGCCACTTCGCCCAGATTGTGTATTCCAGTGCGGTCAATGTGCTCGGCCGATGGTCGGCTTCTTTCAATTTTCTTGTCCGGACCGACAGCAGTAGATCCTCCTTCCTCTTGTACGCGTCTGCTAGATTCTTCTGTCGGCGGAATAAGACCGGCAACTGCAAGTGCACCTCGAAGGCTTTCGCGGAGTCGTGTGGATGCCTTTTCAGTACGATCAGTCCCAGTGGTAGCCCCTGTCGCCGCATACAATGCGCCAATATCACCCATCAACGCGATGACCACCGCTCTGTCATGCCCCGATGCATAATCAGGGCATTCATAAACCCGTTTGAGTATTTGAAGCAAATCATTGGGTGCTTGGCCAGTTATTAGTCCCTCCGCGCCAAACAGGCGTGCGCCGAAGGCATATTGATCGACACTGTCTAAAGATCCATAGATTTGATGAAGCTTACCGGCTGCTTTGCTGAGTTCGTTTTTTAATACCTCACTAGGTTGATACAGCGTTTGCCTGGCTGAAATGGTTTGTACCAGCGCAAGCTGGCGGGTATCACCACAAGCTTCGGAGCGTATTGAGGGGGAAACATGCGTTTTGTAGGGAGCGATTGTACTCAATTGAACATCGATCATAGACACCACCTCAAAATTAAGTGTCTTTATAAACAAACCCTAGGAATGATCTGACGCAGCCATACATTTATGGCTGACCTCAGACAACCCCCAGAAAATGAGTTATACATATATACCTTAAGCCAACAAACATGAGAGTTCTTACAAAAAACGCTTGCTTTGATTACCAGCTGCTATTTTCGCGACTGTCTTCGTCCTCAGAGGGCTTGAGCACCTCCTGCATAAACTCCTTGACGAACATGTTGGCCGACGAAACCGATACCAACGCAGCCCTTATCTCCTTATACGTCTCACTCGCTTCCAAACCCTGCTCGTTCATCCGCAGCATCACCTGCGTCAACGCATCCATTTGCTTCTGCGTTGTTTTATAGGGCAGTTCGCCACCGGCATTGGCGTATTGTTTCAAGCAATCCCGAATACTGCCCGGCGAGGGTGTCGTGGACGCTAACCACCTCGTGAACGCGTCGTAGAACTGAGCAAACTCAGGATCTGAATCAGCATTGGTTTCCGCGCCCTGAAGCCCCATGCGCTGGTCCAGAGGCACAATCGCCTCGGTGCCTCGTGGCACGGCTTTGCCGGGACCTACGACCGAGTAAATATCAATGGTCATCACTTTTCCCCGATTCAAAAATGTGCTTCGGACTTTCCCCCTCCTTGTTCAGCTCGGCGGCCCAACTGACAAACACGCTCTTCGACGCTTCATCGAGCTGGCGCACGCTCTCTGGTAACTGCTTGAGCTGGGCGATCAGGCGTGGCGACAGGCGTTCCTGAGTGGCGCCTATGTCGAGCTCGACCACCTGATCCGCCAGGCGAAATAGGTAACGTTCCTGGGCATGAAAACGGATATCCACGCGCTCGACTCCCAAGCCCATCAACTTGCTTCTCAGCGCCACCTGTTGGGCCTTGCACCGCAGCGGCAAGATAATCTGCAGCGGCTCCCGGCCTTGCCCTACCCACCCCTCCTGCCAGCGCTGCATCAGCGCATCGAGCAGTTGTTCATCCTTCAGAAAATCTCCCAATAATGACCGGGCGGCCTGTGCCAGTTCAGCTTGTAGCGCGCTCGCCATCAGCCGCGATTGCAGCAGAAGCCCGCTCAGGTCAGCAGCGGCTTGTAGCATCCCCTGGGAATATCCGTCCTGAAAGGCGTTCGCACGAACCATGTCCACCTCTTGTTGCGCTTCTGCCACACAGGCCTTGGCGCGTTCGCGGACTTGCTGCATCAACAAGCGGCGATCGCGCGCAGCAGACCGTTCTTCATGCCTCAGCAGGATGGCATCCGTCGCCGGAATATCATCAAGCGTTCTGATGGATTCGAGCATGTTGTACCGCCAGAATAAAAATTGATGGATTCGGCGCCAAAAACGGTAAGGCTTGCTGCAACTCGACCACGCGTGGCGAGAACTGCAAGTACAGACGCTGCATCAGCGCCTCCGGGATGTGTTGATGCCAGGCAGCCAGGGCAGCGAGCCCCAAGGCGCCGAGCGACGGTTCAAGTCCATCCGCTTCGCTGACCGCGACCGTTGGCCGATAGCCCAGATCGATACGTGCGAAAGCTCTTGTCGCCACATTCAGCTCACGTATGCGCGCGCCCCGAGCCAGCTGCGGCCACATCATCTGCGCCCCCATAAGGCGGGCGACTGCCGGTAAATGCCGCCAATGTGCAACCCAGCAATCAGCCCAAGGATTGCGCTTGAGCTGCTGGGGATCGGGACAACTGAGTGCCAGTTCCCTTAGCAACGATTGATTGAGCAACGCCCGGGCTGCCGGCTCGTCAAACAGCGCTGGCACAACACCTCGGTGCGGATGCAGGTAATCCAGCGGCTGCTGCAGGATGGCGCGCAGCGCTTCAGTTGCGCGGAGCATGTTCGACCTCTTTCGGCTGTCGATACTGCATGACCAGGTACGCCACCGCAGCCAGAATGCCCAAGACGAAGATTCCATAGAGCCAGCTAGGCGCATAGGCACGAGGCTCCAGGAAGGGAGCAGCATGCTGAATTACCGCCCGCTTGGACAACACCACCGAAATATGGTCGTAATCCACGGCCGAGAAACTGTTCTTGAGAAAACGCTTGATATCGCTGATCAGTCGCTGTGGCTCGCTGTCACGCTCATATACCACCAGCGCCGAGAGATGTATCGGCGCAACCTTTCGACCGCTTTCTCCGGTTTCCAGGTCGTAACTCACATGCACCCGCGCCGAAACCACACCCTCCAAGGTGTTCAACGACTGCTCCAGGCGCTGCTCCAGCGCACTGTACAGACGCGCCTTCTCGGCTCGCGGCGAAGCGACCAAGGAGTCGCTAGGAAACATATGAGCGATTTCGACACGCGGCCTGGAGGGCAGCGAATACAGGGCCAGCAGGTCGACCGCCGCCGCGAAATCTGCTTGCGCAATATGCACCGAGTATCCGGTCTTACCGTTATCCGTCTTGGTTGCAGTAATGTTATTGCGCTGCAGCACCGAAATCACTTCATTGACCTGCTGCTGGTCAAGGCCCTCTAGCAAACTCGGCTGGCGACAGCCAACCAGCATCAGACAGAGCAACACAAGATAGCCATACAATTTCATGACGAACGTAACAAGGTTTCGGCAGTGGTCACCGCCTTACGGACCAGGACATTCAGTAAGGAGACATCGATGTTGTACTGCGCCGTGAGCAATTGAAATTCGCTCAACACTTCCGGGTTGGTAATATCCGGGCGCTTGAGCATGGCATTGATCCTTGCATGATCACGCTCGGTACCCACAGCGGCGCTGGCAAAACTCTCGATCAAACGCCCCTCCAGAGAAACTACCGAACCAGGCTCGGGACGCGCCAATTCAGCCATCCGAAGCGAACTCAGGTTCACTGAAGCCAAAGAAGAAACAGACATAGAAACACTCACAGAAAAGTACCCGGCAGGCGAACGAAACACTTGCCTACCGAGAGGAACCACATGTTTCAGCGCGCCGCAGACACTATCGCCGTATCAATTTCCTTGAAGCCTTTGATCGTATTGGTCGCAACGTTTCGGAAAACGTTGTAGGAAGAGAATGCGGCCTGGTAAGCCGCCAAAAGCGTGGGGTCCGACGCATCGGCATGCAATGCGGCCAGTGCCTCGTCGAGTTTGGTCTTGAGACCGGCAGCGCCGTCCTCGAACCCCTGAGCCTGCCGGCCCAAAAAATCGTCATGAAACTGAGTGAGGCTTGAAACACTACTCATCTACCACCCGCCATTATCAAAGGGATTTAGGAAAGTACCAGGATGACGGCGTCATCTTGATGTAGCTCTGAGGGCCATACTGAAACGACTTGTCCTTGAGCCAGTCATCTTTGAGCCCGATCGCGAAATGAACGTATCGCTCACCCCATTGCCGACCGAATTGCGAAACAAAGTCACCCAAGGCTTGCAACTCAGCGTCCTCAAGCGTGTCCTCAACCGTAAAGGTCACGCCGTCAGCATGCGTATGCCGCGTAAAACGCAGTGCCAAGCGTTGCAAGCCTTGCTCGGCCAGATGGATGAGTTCGTCGTCGTCACTTCGTATAATCTGTATTTCACGAGCGTAGGGCGCGACCGTGACCAGAGCGCTCTCCAGACGACTCTGCAATTCGGGTGTCAGCAGGCTGCGTTGACGGCTGATCAACAGTCGAGGAACAACCGGATCACTGAGATCCATACGGTGATAGGCGAGTTGCGGGGCAAGGCTGGACACCAGACTTTCCAGTCGCCGACGCTCGTCGTATGTGGTTATCACCTGAGTCGCCGAATACCCATTGCGCACCAATACCTGCCTTCCCCACGCGGCATCGCGTTCGGAGTCTGCGAAGACGTAAATCACCCGGTCGCGGCCATACACTACGACCATGCTGGTGTTGCCCCCGGTAATCAGCGCCTCAACATTCGACACAGGCGTGGGGCGCGAAGCATGCCAACCGAACATTGCCAAACCAGCCATTATCACCAGCACCGCTCCAACAGCCACTCGCCGCCAGGCAGTAAAGGGCACCTGGGCTGGCATAGACTCTGCAAGCACAGCCGGCCTTCGCACCAACAACTCACTGCGCCACGCCTCATCGACCGGGCGCACGGCGATTAGCAACTCCGATATATTCTCCAGCGACTGGAATGGAATGGGGCGCTCAACCACACCTTCGTCGCCAAGAATACGCACGACACACCCAGAGCAGTCATCACCACCAAGCAAGAACTCAAAGTTGCGACCCTCGCACTCCAATGGAATGTAAATCGCATCTGCTGGAACACTCGGCGGATGCTCGATCGAGCAAAACTTTGCCTCGGGACCCACGATAAAAAGAGTGCGCTGCTGCGCCAGCTCAAATTCGCAACCCTGCAGCGGGCCACTGAATACCCTCAGGACGCATCGCGTTGCAGGGGAATCCTGCATGCTGTTCACCACCCGGTCTATCAATTTAAAAAACGCCTAACGCTTTAACGTGCAATCAATGATAAGGAGTGACAGACAGGCAATCCTGATCAAACCATGAGGAAAACTTGATGCAAACGACCAGATTCCAGCCAGAGCCCGATGCACGCTATTGATTTACACCAGCCCGCTCACCGGACTCGAAGCGACACCCCATAAGCCAAGTTGTCGGGCGTGATCAACTAACCAATAATCTCGGTAGTCAGCGCTCTGATCCGTTACACCCGTTTTGGGACACGATCAGCAAACCGCTCAGATTGGACTGCGCCAGCGGATAGGCGCCGCACTGCCATGTCGTCGGATGTAAACCCGGCAGACGCTGTGCCACCAGAGCAATCAAACGCTGCAATGCTTCTTCCCGCCCCCCGCTCGGCACCAGCGTTTCACTGTGCAGCAGCGCATGAGTGCGCCCATGCACCAACTCGACCGCCAAGGCCCAACAGCCCGCCCGCGCAATACAATGAATGCAGAGATAATAATCAGGCATCATTCTTTCAACTATCGACAGGCAATCATCTGAAGTTTGTGCAAAGGCTGACAGCCCCGCCGGCATTACACAAAGACTTTCACCGAACGCGGCGGCCAGTTGGTGGACCACTTCTCGCTGCATTTCCAGGCCGCACGCCTCAACCTGCGCCAGCACCGGCAAGACCAATAACGAGGGCACCGATGAAGTCGCCAATGGCAGAACCGCTCGTTCGATGACCTCTTCTGCAAAACGATAACCTTTGCCATAGACCGTCTTGATATAGTCATTTTCACGCCCCAGTAACTTGCGCAGCGCATAAATGCAGCGGGTAAGGGACTCCTCGGCCACGTCGCAGTTGGGCCATACCTGGTCCAGCAGCCAGGCCTTGGGAACCAGCGAGCCCGCCGCGCTCAACAACAGCCGAAGGACATGCAACTCCTTGGGTGGAAGATGTAGTGCTTTGCCGTCACGCAGAAGCAATCCGTCTCCCTGCAAAGCCCATCGGCCAAAAACAAACGACTGACGTGACGATTGATCTGTGCCCCATTCCATAACGCAATTCATCCCTCCCCTAAGCGATGGATAGACCGTGCCATTGGCCAGTGAACCCGCGCCTTGGCTTGAGTGATCAACTATAGGGAAATAGGTCCTTACGATATCTGTGTCTTATCTACAAAAAACTGAAGACTAATCCGCATTAGCCAGGGAAATGTTCCCCTTGCCATCGAATCGTCGCCGCATGCCATATGGGTACATTCGGGATATCTTGCAAAAAATAACGATGTGCCTGAGCGATGCGTACGCGCCAGGCAGCACTCAGACGGATGCCTGAGCGATCGCTTGATGAACCAAGCGAAAAAGGTCCTCTACTTTACGAATAGAGGCCAAACCCTCTGGAGGCAGTTCAATATCCAGGACGTGGTTGATCTCCAAAGCGATATCCAGAAAATTCAATGAATCCGCACCAAGGTCCTCCACCAAGCGGGCGCCTGAGGTAACGGCTTCGACAGCAACCATGAGTTTATCGACGAGAATCGCCATAATGACGGCTTCAATTTCAAGCTTCATCTTTTTATTTTTCACTCCAAAAAACCACGACATCAGCCAATGCCACTCGCAATCGCCTTGAGCATTTCTGCATACTGGCTCAATTGCGAGGAGAGAATCTTGTTGAAATTTTCGTGGTACGAGTTGGCGTTGCCGTACTTGGTAGTGAACAACTGCAACTGGTTCTTCAAATCACCTTCCTGGCTGTTGAAACCGGTTTGCCAGGCTTGAAACTTGGCGGTGTCCCATTTCACCGTTCCCTTGGGCGATGCTGCAATCATTGCATCCAACGGCGACAAATCCATCATCACTCGATAGCCACCCTTGCCGTCAGGCTTCACACATGAATCAGGCAGCCCCATAGCCTTGGCCCACTTCAGTGCATCTTCTTTAGTCGCGCTCCCCTCATCGGCAACGGGATAAAGTACGCCACTCGGGGCTTTCTGATATTTATTACGCAATGCTTCCAAAGCGGCGGACAACTCCGAACTTATTTCGACTTCCTTACCGTCCGACTTACCTGTTATCCAGTCCCCCATCTTCGCCATGATGGTCTCGTTGAATGCTTTGTAGAAGTCCGAGTATTTCGTCAGCAGCGCCTCGTAGATCGCCAGGTATTCGCCCTTGATAAAACCGATCATCGCCAACAATTGCTCAAAAAAATCAGCGCTGCCACTGAGCGAATTCAACGCACTCGTAACAACTTCTGGCACATGTAGAACATCACCTAGTTCCTTGAGCGTTTGATCTCTCCATTGTTGGATGCTGGGGCTGGCACGCTGGGCAAGGGCTGCCCACTTGCGCAACTCGGCTTCAAGCAAATCCCCCTGAACCCTACTGGCTTGTACTGTTCCGAGCACCGTTCGTAAGGCTTGCTCCGTCTTGATGCTCTCGGCTAGACGCTCGTTGAAGTGTTCACGCAAAGCCCCCTCACCGACAGCGAGATCAACCGGGCCTGCCACAGAAGGTAGAAAAAATGCCTTCACCGCAATACTTGCATCATCGAGACGGGCGTTCAGGCCGCCTAACCGCAACACCACCGACTGCGTCAAACGTTCAGCCGTCGACGGAGGCGTACGATGCTCAAGCTCTTTATGGTCAACCTGTTCATTTGCCGACTGATCACGCCTTGACGCAATAGTGGAACTTCTAACAATTTCCATGAATCAACTCCTGATCAGGCGCGCGCGGAGGCCATGGCGTTCAACGTGGAAGCTCGGCTATCAACCAGCTGCTGAATGGCGTCGAGCACTTTGCTGATCAGCGCAGTACTTTCATTGCTACCCTGGTTGGCGACATCACTGACCGCCTTATTCAGGCTCTGCTCGGACTGACGCAGCACTTCGCTCTGGCGCTGTGAGTACTCTTGCAGACGCAGGATGGCGGACAACCCGGAGCTGATGACCATCGCCATAGAACTGACGGCACTGCCAACAGTCACGTTACGCTCGTAAGTTTTCGCCTGCCTGGCTCTTTCCAGACGCGCTTCCAGGGCCTCGGCAGTCGCACCACGAATTTTCTGTTCAAGGTCTGCCCGCTTGCTCGGGTCAATTCCCAAGTCAACGCGCATCTGCTGGGCGTTCGCATCCAACCTCGCCGCATTCGTCTGGTTGTTCTTGATATCTGAATACTTCTGGCCTTGCCCGCGCAAGGTCAACGCGGCACCTGTGACGGACATGGTGGCAGCGACGACACCGCCACTGACGGCGGCCCACATCGCAGCCTCGCCACCGGCTACGATTGCAACGCCTTGTGCAATGGCGGCCTCATAAGCCATCTGGATGAACTTGCCGCTCATTTCAGCACTCGACTTGCGTGCGATATTGAGCGCGACAATCGACGCCACCAACACACCGATATGTTTTTCCCAGGCGGCGGGATCGAACGACAACAGGTCCGCCACCGGATCTTTCACCGCGCCTTCGCCCCCCTCTTTCTCCTGCTGGACCGCAGTGGCCAGAAACAAGCCCATCATCGCCTGGCTTTCGCTCTCGCTGACCCCAGTGGTATCCAGGAGCTGATTCAACTGCTGAGGCGTCATTGCATCGACAACCTGCGTGGTCTCAGACGTCAACACCTGTGCTTCGACCCACTTACCGGTGCCGTTGACCGAAAACGGCTTCATTTGATTGACGGACTTATCTGCCTCCCCTGTCGTCTGAGAGCTGAAGATCAATTTGGAAGGACGATCAATTGCTGTAGGCATGAGTGCTAACCCTGTTGAATTAAATGTTGCGAGCCATGCTCAAGCTGCTGCTATTGATACTGTCCTGGATACTGAAGGCTTGCTTGATGGCGTTATCCTTGGCCTTCATGGACTGATCGAAGAGTTGAACCATGTCGTGCAGATAGTTCTTCAGCGCTTCGGAGATAACCTTGGCGAACTCGAAGTCGGCCAGGTGTTGCGCCGCATTGCGCTGGTGAATACCCGACTTGGTTTCCAACGCGGATTGGGCAGCGACACCGCCCGCCTCTACGACCGCCACTGAAGCAGCCAGGCGCGATGCATACATATCCAGAGAGATTGCATCCGACTTGAGACCTATGCTGGTACGAGCCTTGGTCATCACATTGGTAAAACCATTGCTGACCGCCCTTGCAGCTTGCTTGAGCATTTGTGGCGTCATCTCGTTGGCCAACTTGCCGAACATGTTGCCCATCGCATTGGCGACCCGGCCCGCAGCAGACTTGCCAACAACCGCCACAACCACCAGTACCGCGACCATGGCCACGGCACCGATGATTGCGCCCATGATCATCCCCGCCATATCGGCCGACGCCGCATCAACGCCGGCCTTCTTCAGAAGGTCCGCAATCCCCTTGCCGATGCCCTGAATCATCGGGCTGAGGATGTTGTCCATCAGAGGCTTCATGGCCTTCTCCATGAACGACTCCCCGGTCAACTTCTTGACCACCATTTCCGCTGCCATCAATCCCACTCCGACAGCTGCCAGCGCCAGACTGGCTCCGCCCGTGAAGGCAGCCCCGACAACACTGACCACGGTCAGCACGGCCCCCAGAATCTTGCCGATACACCCCCCCGCCTTGCTGGCAGCTTCGGTTTTACGCACTTGCTCCAGGTACTCTTCAGACTTTTTCTCCATGAACGCCTGCCGCGCCGCCTGCATACTGCGGAACAGCTCCTGCTCTGCTTCAATCCTGGTCTCCGCGCTTTCGCCCATCAACTCGGCAAAACGTGCCATCAGCAGCACCATGGTCGCAGCCGCGTTCAGCTGATTTTTGATGCCATCAAGCACCGGCTTGTTGCCCAGCCCCGCGTTTTCCACCAACCTGGCCAGAGCCTCAACCTTACTGCCCACCTCTCCAGCCACTTTGACGGCGGCCAGATACTCCAGCTCGGCCTTGCTCATTTGCTGTTGGGCGCCGGTCAAGTTTCCTTGCGCCAGATCGCGGGCAGCCAGGGCTTTGGCATGCTCGGGCGTACCCGGCTCGGTTTGCCCCAGCGCCGTCTCAGCATCGGCCAACGCCCTTTGCGCGCTATCGACTTTAGCCTTGGCCGCCGCGACCTCTTTCTCTGAGCTGCTCGCAGAGGCGACAGCCGCTTCCAGTTCAGCCAACGCACTCAGATACCTGCCCGACAACGCCTCGTTGCCATCCGCGCTGGCCTTGGCTGCCGACCTGAGGATTTCCATGCGCGACTTGAGCGACTCCATGCTGACGTCACCCAGCAAGTTAATGAGTGAAGCCATCAACAAGGTGAACGTGTCTTCAGGGCCCTTTTTCTCACTGCTGGCACTTGGCGATGGCACAGCCAGCGCCGGCCTGCCCAGCGCTGCAGCATTGCCGCCTTGCGACTGAGCGGCATAGCTCACACTTTGCAGGTTGGCCAGTGCTGTATCGGCGGCACGCTGATAGGCCTTGGTGTTGGCCGCTTTACTCGCCGCGTCGGCATAGCTTTCCTTGCCGACCTGACGGGCCAGCGTTTCTGGTGATAAACGTGAGTACAAAGCCCTGATATCCATTACAACTAATCCTCCGAATGGCCAGCGTCGATTTTGCTTAACGCATTCAGGTAAGCCTGGGCCTGCTCCCGCATACCCGGCTCCTGAACCCGCTCGATGACATACTCAAAACACAACTTGGCCTTGCCGGCTTTTCCCAGCGCAAGCTGGCATTGGCCGGTATAGAGCATCGGACGGTAATCGTTCTTACCCTGGGCAAACGCCACGGCATACAGATCAACCGCCTTCTGGTAGTTCTGCTTGAGCTGATGCACCGCCGCCAACCCCATCCAGTACTGAGCGTTATAGAAGTCATAGATACACAGGAAGTGGAAAAATTTTTCCGCATCATCCAGACGCCCTTGCTCATAGAACTCATAGGCAAAGGCGTAGAGGCTATCCATCTGCTCGCTGCTGACGCCGTGCAGATCCTTGAGCGATACACCATCAAGTACTGCCTGCATCACGTGCTCGGCAATCCGGTCCTCTTCCTGCTCTGTGTGCTTTCGACTGCTCATGACTACCTACTCCTGAATGTTTCTTCAGCGGTGCTGACAAGGCTATTGAGCCATTTGAAGGCAAGGGGCGCAGTCACAAAACGCTCATCGTCGTGTGGTTGAGTCGCTCAGACCTGCAAGGGGTTTCGCGGGGAGCCCATCAGGCCTGCTCGACCTGCTCGAGCCAGACCAGCAGTCGTAGAACGCTTTCGATTTCCTGCATCTGGACAAAGGTGTAACGCTGATGGGTCTTGAAGATGCGCCTGGCCAGGGCTATGTCAGTGATCACCGGTACGCCTGCTTCAGCCGCGTACTTGCGCACCGCCAATGCCCGTTGGTTGGTTTCCATCAGTGAGATAAACGGCATCACTGAGACTTCAGGCCGAAAGTAAATCCCCACGGCGATGTGCGTGGGGTTGGCGACAATCACTCGCGAACCACGAATATCGGATTTAACCTGTTCGGATAACAGCTCCTGATGCAGCTCGCGCCGCCTCCCCTTGATTTCCGGGTTGCCTTCCTGCTCCATGTGCTCGCGCTTGACCGACTGCTTGTCCATCTTCAGATCCTTGATGTACAACCAGTACTCGCACAGCGCATCGAGTATGACGACCAACACTATGCAGCCCAGGAAAGCCAGTACCAGCACCAGCAGCAAATGAGCCCAGATCGGAAACAAGTCGACAGGTTGCGCGTAGAGTTGCGCAAACAGTAAGTGCCGCTGGGTCAGCCAGACCACCCAGAAGGCGATCACAAAACTCCCCAGATACAAAAGGGCTTTAACAGCATCCTTCAGCGTTCTGAGACTAAACAGCTTTTTGAAACCATTTATGGGGTTCAGTGCTCCGAAGTTCAGCTTCAGGGCCTCGCTGGCAATGGCCAGGCCGGTCTGCAACAACGTGGGCAAGGCGCTGGCGAGAAAGCACACAACAATCATCGGGGCCACGACCTTGAGCATCAGCACCCCGAGTTCGGCAGCATAACGCTGCTGATCTGCGGCGAAACCCGAAACGATGATGCGTCGATAAACCTCCATCACCTCCAACAAGCCGCCGTTGCTCGTCAGATAGATGATCGCGCATAGCATCAGGCAGGAACCAGAGAGATCCTTGGCCTTGAAGGTCTGGCCCTTTTTCGCCGCGTCGCGACGTTTCTTGGCCGTGGGCTTTTCGGTTTTCGAGGCGCTGGACATATCAGCGGGCCTCCGGCAGTGCGAGCCAGTCCGTAAGCTGATCCGGCTTGACGGCCATGTTCAGTATTTCGTCAGGCAGATGTGCGCTCAGGTACAGAATCAAAACCAGTAACGCTATGGCCCCTTTGACAGTGAGCGACACCGAAAACGCGTTCATTTGCGGTGCAAAACGCGCCAGCAGACCGAGCAGCGCCTCGGTGAGCAACAAGGTCGCCACCACGGGTGCGCTGATAATCAGCGTTTTGCTGATCAACGGATCGAGCAGGCCGAGCAACGGCTGGATGCGAAGATCACACCCAAATACCGGCGAGCAGAGTTGGTAGCTGCGGCTCAAGGTTTCCACCATCAACCTCATGCCCCCGCCCTCCAGGTAGATCACTGCGGCGAATAGCTGAAGAAAATTCGCCAACTCAGAGGTGTCATCGCCGTTGGCCGGGTCGACCGTGCTGCTGAGCATCGCTCCTCGCTGGTTATCGATCAGGTTGCCCATGGCGTGCAACACCCAGAACGGCCAGGACAACAGGCAGCCGAGAATCACTCCCACTCCGGCCTCTCGCACCAGCAACCCGTAGAAGCCAAGCGAGTCAAAACGGGGCAACGTGCCAGCGGTATAAGGCCAGAGTGCCATGCCAACCAGTACGATCACGGCATTTCGCGGTGCCCCAGTGAGTACGCGACTGTTGAGAAACGGCAACATGAAAAAAACCGGCGCCAGACGCGCAAAGCAAATCATCGCACCGGCCAGCCAGCCATGCAGGTCAAAGAAAAGGCTTACGCTCATCGAGATTCACTTCAGGGCCAGGCGCATGATTTCCCGGCTGAAACTCAGCAGCGTCTCGCCGTACCAACCAGAAAGCAGAAACAGACAGACCGACACCGCGAGCAGTTTGAAACCGAAGGGCAAGGTTTGCTCCTGAAGTTGAGTCACGGTCTGAAACAGACCGATGAGCAATCCCACCAGCGTGGCGACGATGATCGGCCAGGCCACCAGGATCAATATCAGGTACAAGGTTTTGTTCCCGGCAAACACCAGATCATTCATCGCGGCGTCTCACTCAGCCAAGGGCAGGTATTGCCCGACCAGCCCGGTAGAAAGCAGAGACCAGCCATCCAGTGCAACGAACAACACCAGCTTGATAGGTACGGAAATGATCACTGGGCTCATCATCATCATGCCCAGGGCAAGCAAGATACTGGAGACCACCAGATCGACGATGACAAAAGGCAGATACAGGTAGAAGCCGATCTTGAAGGCGGCTTTGATTTCGCTCAGCGCATAGGCTGGCAGCAACGCGAACAACGAAGGTTCCAGCTTTTCATCGAACGCCCCATCGGCAGCCCTCGGGTTCTCGCGCACGATCTGTGCCCGCTCGAAGAACCGTGCCAAGTCCGGGTCGGTGTACTTGGCCAGGTATTCGCGATAGCCAACCAGACCGTTATCGAGGAACTCCACCACCGCATCGATGTTGGTGAACTCCACATGGTTCTCTTTGTAGTAGTCATAGCCCTGATGCACCACGGGGCTCATGACAAACAGCGCCAGCAACAGCGCAACGGCGTTGAGGCTCATGTTTGATGGCACCTGCTGCAAGCCCAATGCGTTGCGCACGATGATGAAGACGATGGAAAACTTGATGTAACAGGTGCCCGCGGCAATCAGGAATGGCAGCAACGAAGCCACTGCCAACAGCCCGATCATTGAAATGTCATTCATTCCCCATGCCCCGACCCACTTCACTCAGCTCGACACCCAGGCGATCGCCTAGCTGAACCAGCTCGCCCACGGCGATACACCTGCCAGCAACGCGTACTTCAACATTGCTAACGGCCGAAGGCTCCAGGGGCAACACCTGGCCGTCGATGAACGCATTGAGCGTAGCCATGCTCAGGGTCAGCTCGCCCAACACGAATTCAAGTTTGACCGGCAGCTCCGATAGCGCGCCGGGAGCGCCCGGCGAAAGATTATCCAGGGGAGTGAGTTCCATATGCAGACCTTCCTTGACAAAGGTGAACTGGCCGATGCACCGATCAGCCATGAAGAGTTGTCGGGTTTGCTCGGCGATGACGAGCACATCGCCCTTCGCCAGTAGCCGGTAGTGCAATCGAGCCATCGCGCTGTTGCCGAGCACGATTCGCAGTGCCTGCGGAACTGCCTGCAACCAGGCTTGCAACGGGCGCGAAACCTCCTTGCGCTGGCTCGGCCCTTGAAGGACCCACACGTCACTCTGGGGCGTTCCAATGCAGGGCAGGCAAGCGCCTTGCAGCGCCTCACCCTGAATGAGCTCGAACTCGAACAGGCGCTGGTAATCCAGCATGTCAGGCGCAATTTCAACGGGCCGGCTGATAGCCGAGAACAGCTCCAGAATCTCCTGGCCTTCGCCCTCCTGAGGCAGCCATTGCGACCATTGCGCAGCCACGGCGTGCAACCACTCGCGAGCCCCGATCATGCCCTGCCAGAGGCCGTGGCAACCTTGCGCCCAGAAGGCTAGATAACGTGTCTGTGGCGACGGTTGGCACAGCCGCACAGGGTGCCCCTCGCGCTGCCAGCGGGCCACCGCATGGCGCCGCTCATAATCAAGTGGCGCAACGCAGCGCAACAACAGGCTGGAGGTCACGCCTGCAGCCCTTCATGTTCAATTCTGCCCTGAAGCGTATGACGGCTCTCCTCTTCGACCTCCTCATCAGGTCGCTCCCGCTCATGAGGGTCTTCATGTGCCTGCTGGTCAGCCAAACGCCAGCGTGGATCCGGCACCTGCGCCAGGCTGTCGCTCAAACAGCTGAAAACCGAGGCACTGCCTGGGTTGAGCAGCAACTGCTCGGGGCGTTCAGCCCCTGCCTTGCTGACCGTGATCAAACCAACAGCATCACCTTTGCTGAAGGGCACCTGAAGGTAGTGCCTGCCCCCCCTGGTAATGCTGACATCAGGCACTGGGGGCGATTCTGGAGTCGCTTTGGCAGTCATCGCTGAGCGCGTTACGTGGTTCAAATACAATGACTTTTCGAACAAAGGCAATGGTTGCGCCGGTAATGCCTGAGGGGATTCCTGCCTGACCAGCCTATCGGCGACAGCATGATCGCTGGCCCAAACCGCACTGGCCACAGCAGCCTGATCATGCACTTGTGGCTGCATGGCGAGCGGTAAGCGGGCAGCCAGCCTCAACCGGGCATCTACCTGTGCCGACGAAGAAGGCACGGGCGGTTGCTTCATAGGTGAAAGCATCGTCCGATCCACCCATACGTTGGCCAGCCTGGGCTCGGTCCCCGAGCGCGGCGCCGCCATGGATAACTTCAGCGGCAGCTCTCGCAGTGGCTGCAATTGCGCCAACAACACAAGCGCACCCTGTGGCAACTCGTCCAGTGCATGGCGGTCTTCAAAGACTGGCGATGGGTCTTTATGGCCGGGCTCATCGCAGGCTAAAAGATCATTGACCGGACGCAGTGCCGGCGCAGGAGGTCTCACTATGCTCATTTCCAATTCACCAATAGTTCATCAAGGTCATTTTCTTCCTCGCGCCAATGACGTGAACGACGCTCGCCCAACAAACGTTGCTCCAGACTCCGGTACTTCAAAAGCTTCCGCTGCAGTGCCTTGCGATGCCGTTGCAAACGCTCGACCCCTTGAGCCACCTCCTGGTGCTGGTCCATAACGCGGATGCGCTCCAACGCCAGGTTGCCGATCTGCCGCCGAATGACCGCCTGACGCCGCAACAGGGCCAGCAACTGCGCATGGCTCAACCGCTGCTGGCTCTCGGGACGCTGACTTGCCAGGAGTTCATTCAGCCCATGGGTCTGCTGCTCGATCTCCTGCAGTTCGCGCTCTAGCGGAACCAAGGCGCGCAAGGCTTCTTCAAGCCCTCGCTCACACTCGTGCTGCCGACGATCGCTGAACGCCAGCAAGCGCCGGACATTAGCCAAGCAGACCATGCAGGCTCTCCAGCGCGACCTGAGGTGCACATACCTCACTCAAATCCTGGCAAAGCCACGCCATCAACGCTTCGCGGCAGGCCACTGCCTGATCGTTAGCCTCATTTTCCCCGGGTCGGTATTCCCCTAGGTCGAGCAGTACCTGCAGCGCCTCGAGACGAGCCAACACCTTGCGGGTACTGGCCGCCAGTTGCTGAACGTCGCGTCCGGTGACCTGATGCGCGACTCGGCTGGCGCTGCGAAGTACATCGATTGCCGGGAAATGACCGCTGGCGGCCAACTTGCGGCTCAGGTAGATATGCCCATCGAGGATGGAGCGAATCTCCTCGGCGATGGGATCAGGCTCATCGTCGCTTTCCAGCAATACGGTGTAGAACGCAGTAATGCTCCCGTTGTCGGTGACGCCCGGACGCTCAAGCAAACGCGGAAGGGAATCGAACACCGAAGCTGGATAACCGCGCCGGGCCGGTGCCTCTCCAGCCGCCAGAGCCAGGTCACGGCGGGCGCGCGCATAACGGCTCATGGAGTCAAGCATCAGCACCACCTGCCGGCCTTGATCACGGAAATATTCAGCGATTGCCGTTGCCTTTAACGCTGCATTGCAGCGGTCAATCGAGGAGAAGTCCGACGTCGCGAAAACCACTACGCACCGCATGCGTTTATCCGAATGGCGCAACGTCTCGACAAACTCGGTGACCTCCCGTCCTCGCTCACCGATCAACCCAATAACGAACACATCCGCTTCGCTGTGGGCGATCAGCATGTTCATCAATGACGTCTTGCCTGATCCCGCTGCGGCAAAAATGCCAATGCGCTGGCCTATGCCGCACGTGAGCAGACCATCGATCGCCCGTACGCCGGTGGCCATCGGCTGGCTCACCGGACGACGCTGGTTGTACGCTGGAGGAGCAGCATCCACCGGGCAGTCGCGACCATCGAACGCATCACCGGGGGCCAAACGTTCGACTATCCGCCCCTGAGGGTCGATCACGCTGCCGAGCATGGCATCGGTGCAGTAGAGGCTGAGCAGCGCACCGGTCGGTACAATCAGCGACTCACGGGACAACCCTCGCGCATCACCCAACAAGCTGAGCAATACCGCATCGGGGCTGAAGCCGATCACTTGCGCTCGAGCGCTCACCGCTGCGTCACGCCAGTCGCCCCGCACCTCGCACACTTCGCCGATAACCACATTGTGCAATGCCGCTTCAAGCAGTGGACCATTCAAACGCAGCGGATGGGCAGCACGGCGTTCCAGCGATGCCCGACTCATTGACAGTTGCATAGAGCACTCTCCTAAAGGGTCTTGATCACTTGCACCGAAATGGAGTCGGAAATCTCGCCAAACGAAACCACGTCCAGCTCCCGAAAACGGCCCTCAATCAGTTTCTTGATGTAGCGCCGCACATCCACCGAGGCCAGGATGACCATGTCTTTCTGAGGGATATGCAGGCTATCGAGCCCGACTGCCAGCCGGTCCATAAGGTCTTCGCTGGCCGAAGGCTCCAGGTTGAGGAAGCTGCCGGTAGAGGTCTGACGTATGCCCTTGCGCACCACGTCCTCGAACTCTGGCGAAAGCAGCAACACTCGCAGATCGTTGCCGTGGGCAAATTTGTTACTGATGTAGCGCGCCAGACCGCCGCGCACGTGCTCGACCAAGGCAATCACGTCCTTTTCGCGCAAGGCCCAGTGAGCAAGCGTTTCAAGTATCAGTTTCATGTTGCGCACCGAGATACGCTCGGCGACCAGGCGCTGCAGCAACTCCGCCACTTTCTGTACCGAGGCATGGCGATAGACCTCTTTGACCAGGTCCGGGTAGCGCGCCTCCATCTCGTCCAGCAGGACCTTGCTTTCCTGCACGCCGAAAAACTCCGAAATATTGCGCGCCAGCAGGGTCACCAGACAGCGATAGAATTCGTCGTAGGCCGGGCGCAACTGATGCCCCAGGTTCTGCAGTTTTTCGCGCTCGGTGCTGCGCACCCATACGCTGGTTTGCATGTTGCTGTCGACACCCGTGGTCAGGTCCAGCCCTAGATGCTCGAGCTCCGGCTTGAAATCGACCACACGTAACATGTCGAAATGTATATCGAACTGGTCTGCACGAACTTCGTTGATCAACACCGCGACTTGCCCCACCGGCAGTGAGTCGGCACCGCGCAATCGGGGTTCAGGGATCCGGACGCCGTAATCGATAAAGAACTGACTACGAAAACGCTCACACAATTGAGCCGCACGCAGTTCTTCGACCCGGGCGCTTGGCACCAACAGCATCAAGGCGACGGTTTCGGTGGCCATGTCGTCGACATTCTCGATCAGGCCCAATTCACTTGCGGCATCGACCTCTTCTGCCGCCAAAGACGTAACAGGGGCAGTACCTGAAGTTTTCCTCTCCAGCCGGTAGCGAAAGAACAGCAACGCCACCAGCGCACTGGCGATGACCAGAAACACCGCGGCCGGGAACCCTGGCAGCGTCGCCACACCAACGGCCAGCAAGGCAGTAATACCCAGCACAAAAGGATGCCCCAGCAGTTGGGTCATCATGTTGCGCCCCAGGTTGGCCTCGTCCCCGTTGACACGGGTCACGATGAAACCCGCACCAATGGCGATCAACAACGCGGGAATCTGCGCCACCAGGCCGTCACCGATCGTCAGCAATGTGTAGGTCGACAGCGCCTCGGACATGTCCATTCCCAGTTGCCCGACACCGATTGCGATCCCCCCAAGAAAGTTGACGAAAATGATGATGATCCCGGCGATCGCGTCCCCCTTGATGAACTTCATGGCGCCATCGAAGGATCCATACAACTGGCTTTCTCGCTCCAGCGTACTGCGCCGCTCACGAGCCTCCTTGGCATCGATGACACCGGCCTTGAGATCGCCATCGATACTCATTTGCTTACCCGGCATGCCATCGAGGGAGAACCGCGCCGCCACCTCCGCAACGCGCTCTGAACCCTTGGTAATGACAATGAACTGGACGATGGTGACGATAGCGAAGATCACGAAGCCCACCACCAGGCTGTCGCCAATCACAAACTCACCGAAAGACGCGATGATATCGCCAGCATCGGCCTGCACCAGAATAAGCCGGCTGGTACTGATCGATAACGCCAGACGGAACAATGTGGTGATCAACAACAGCGCGGGAAAGGTGGAAAAACTCAGAATCCGTTCGATGTAGAACGAGCCCATGAAGACCAGGATCGCAATGACGATGTTCAGACCGATCAGAAAATCCACCAACGGCGTCGGCAATGGAATGATCAGCATCGCGATGATCATGACCATCAACGTGAGAATCAGCAGCTCGGGGCGGGAAATGATATTGCGCAAGAATTTATCGAGCATGATACAGACCTTGAAAACTAGGAGGTGCATCTGGCCACTAGCGCGGCATGCCGCCCAATAGCTTCGTGGGCAAACACCAGGTCGGTCAGGTGCGTGAATTGCTCAGCGATACGCCCTAAAGCGTCGTCATCACCAAACAATTCCAGCGGCAACGCCAGGCATATCAGTCGCAACAGTTGCAGCAGCTGCGCGCGCTCGTGGTGCGCAACCAGTAATAATCGCCCCTCTAAAAGACCTGACAGCAACGGGTCGAGCTCGTCAGGAAACTGCAACAGTCCCAACAAGAACACCAACCAGTCCGGCTCGCTGGCGTTAAGCCGGCAAATCTGCTCATCTGCGAGCACCCTCCGGATGAACACGACATCGACCGAGCGCAGACGCTTGATATCACCCAGTTTTTTTAGCAACTGTCCAAATTCGTCGCGCGAACAACTGGGGTCTTGGGCATCGATATCCGTCAGTAACGCAGCCTCGATGAACTCCAGGACCGAGCCTCGATGCCGATAGCCGTAGATGGCTATCCAGTCCTCATAGGACTCGGCCGGGCCGCCTTCGAACTCCAGAAACGAACGATAGGTGTCACGCAGCAAGGCCGCTCGCAACGCCAGCGCCTTGCCGAACATTTTGGCTTTGAGTGCCGAATTGATACCGGCCTTCAAGCGCCTGGGGGGGGATTGGACGAGCACCTGTTGCAGTAGCGCCTCCAGACGCAGGCGGGTCGCCTCAGCCATCACTTTTTCACGCAACAGTTCGCGCAATACCAGCACCAGATCGCTGTCGTCGGGGAACAGCCCCCGGGCCTGCGCCAGCAACCATTCGATGCTGCGCTCTGCAAGCTTGGCCAACGACTGGATCTGCCGGGCCTTGGGCATCACATCTTCATCAAGGACCCGCTCGAAGCTTTCCGCCAAACCTTCGAACTTGCTGCCGAAATCGCCTCTACGGCGAAACTGCGAACGCAAAGAGGCTGCCATCTCATCGCTGTTCTCGACAAATCGCTGGACGCTGGCTGCCGGAGTAGCATCGTCGTCTGGCGCTTCAGCCACTTTTGACTGGGGTTCGCTATTCTGCTGCGCGCGCAACATCGGCATGCGCAACGGCACTTCGCCGATAGCAGCCATGTCAGCGCTCCAGCACGCGAAGCACCGCGTGGTCAGCGGGATCACGGGCCACATTGCCTATCACCTGCGAACCAATCTGCATAGTGCCTGGTTCCAATGGGCTATCGAGCTCTTTAGGTTGAATCAGGAACACACGGACCGTGTTGGCTTGACGGGTCTGCCGATAACTGAACATCCTCCCCAGATAAGGAATATGCCCAAGCACCGGGATACGCTTGATCACCTCTCCACTCTCGTCACGGGTGAAGCCTCCCACCAGCAGGCCTTTACCCCGCGGCACCCTAGCAACAGTACTGATACGCGTTCGGCCAACCGTCGGCAGCGCGTCGGCCCCTGACGACTGCTCTTTGGCCGACTCGACCACACTGCCGTCTTCGATGTTGAGTGCCATCTCGACTTCTCCGGATGCTGAAATCCGTGGCAAGACGCTGACCAAGGTGCCGTAAGTAACGTGCTCAAGCTCAACGCTGCGCTCACCGATCAGTCGCGCATAGAACGTACGGTTATTGTCGAAAATCGCCGGAACGTTTTCTTGGGTCAGGACGACCGGCCGCGAAACCACCCGTGCACGGTTGTCGGTTTCCAGCGCTGAAATGGCAGCAATGAACGAAGAACTATCCAATGTGCTCAGCGAGCCGCCATTGAGCGATGCCGCCACATTCGAGCCGAACTTGAATGACCCCTTCCAGTCGACCCCCAACTCATTGAGATCGTCTTTATGCAGATCGATGATCCATAAAGAGAGCTCGACATGACGCTTTGGCTCATCGAGCGCAGCTACCAGATTCTCGATAAAATGCACCTGCTCCGGGAGCCCCTTTACCAACAGGCTGTTGGTATCGGGGTAGGCCACTACGCGGATATTGCCGGCAGCCAGATCGCGAGCGATGATCCGCGGAGCCGGCTTGTCGGTAGACGCCGATTCGGGGGTACCCAGCCCCTTCGATGGAAAACTCGGCATGCCACCCGCACGCCCGTCATCGTCCTTGTTGATCACCGCATCAACACCACGGTTTTCACTCTTGAGCAGCGTCTCGATAGCCGTCGCAATGCCGGGTACGGTGATGCTTTGATCGCGCAACTCGTACTTGCGATCTGCAACAAAGGTATTGCGCAGGTTGATAACGCCAATGCGCTGCTGCCCAAGTTGCAAGCTGGCACTTTGGTTGTCCATGAATTGCGCAGCCTGCGCCACCAGGTCGACATATATCGGCGGGCCAGAAATGTAAAAGGTCCGCAAGCCATCGTGGCGCAGAGGGTATCGGGCATCGCGCAAACCGGAACTGCGCAGGAAGGTATCCAGTTTCTGGACAGTGATGGTATTCAGCGAGATAACGGCACTCTTCGCCTCGGCTGCCTCATAGATATACAACGTCTGACCATCGCTGTACCAGATCAGCGCCATTTGCCGAACAACGCGCTCCAATGTCTGCTGCGGTGCGACCATTGAGAAGTCACCGCTGATTGTGCGCCGTGCTGCAGCTTTGCTGAGTATGACCGGCTTGTCCAAAGACGCTGACAGTGCATCGAAAAAGGTACGCAGGCCCTCTTGGCGAGCCACATAGCCCTCTCCAGCACGTACGGAGGCAACCGATGAAGCCACCGGCAACACAAAACAAAGCGCAACCATGACCGCTCGCAGACAAAAACTTCTAACCATCATGAGTTCATTCGCTAGAAAGGCGGGTTATATCGATCAAACTACTCGGCGCAACGCCGACCAGCTCTCGAATCTCTTTGGAAAAATGCGAGGAGGAGGCATAACCAAACTTCAAGGCCACGTCTGTCAGGGACGCAGCACCTTCAGCCATGCCCAGAAGCGCTCGGGCCGTACGCCACCCACGCAACTCGGACTTGGCTGCACCACCAAGCGCTTGACGGCAGAGCCTTCTGAAGTGCGAGACCGATACGCCATAACGACCAGCAAGGTCCTGCAGCTTTTCATTGCCCGAATCTTGCTCGAGCAAAAAACCGAGCAGCTGATAACTCTCACTACTGCGCAAATGACATGCAAAAGCTCGATAGCCCGCATCACCTTGCAACGCAAGGGTGAGATACCAAGACTCCAGCCCCTGGGCCGCCCGCCCCGGACTACAACTTTCGCTCAATACGGCCCAGGCCTCGCTTCGAGCAGGCTCCAACCCAGGCACGCACCCCTGATCGATAAAAAACTGTAATTTGAAAAGACTCATTTGCGACAAGGGGAGCACCCAGGCATTTCCACTGAGCACTTGCAACCCCGGCCCTAAAAGCAACAAGCCCTGCCACCCAGGCGCAAGGCACAACAAGTCCGAATTCTCGCGACGCGCCAGGCACAACATCTCACGACCATTGCGAATTCGAATAACTTGCTCACCGGACTTCACAAGGGCACACCAATGCCTCAGGGTTACAACTGAGTCCGGTCTTTCGTCCGCCCCCACATCAGCTAACACCATCACAACAACCCGGAATATAATCCCAGCCACTATGATGAAGTCCCAGCAAACAATCTTGATGAAAAACTGATGGCAATCGCCAATAGTTCAGGGAATTCTTTTACAGTTCACGCCAACGTCTTGGCAGGCTCACGCTCATGAAACCTACTGATATCGGAAAAATGGACTTTCCAGCAAAAAAGCGGCCGATAAAGGTGTAGGGCTAGTCGCCATAAGCGTGAGTAATAGGAAATGCAAACTTAGATGCGTAGGATAAGTCCGACCTGCAGACACAGCCCTTCACGACACAAGGCCGTTCGCAGATCTGGAACCTGATAGGGGATGGTTACAGGTATTTTTGAGAGTGCGGATCAACTTCAAAGTCACCAGCGAAGCCGCCACGGCCAAGCGGGTTACGCTAACGCGCAACGCGCCATGTCTGGCGCACATAAAAAAAGAGGCCATTAAGGCCTCTTCTTTTTGATCCCAGCGACGCACTGATGATCGAATTTGGAGCGGGAAACGAGACTCGAACTCGCGACCCCGACCTTGGCAAGGTCGTGCTCTACCAACTGAGCTATTCCCGCGTCGTGATGGATGCCATTCTAGCGATTTCCAAAACCGCGTCAACCCCTTGATTCAAAAAAACTTTTATTTCTGCTCCGAGCCTTCGCGCAGGTGCGGCCAGGCGGCCAGAAGGTAGTGTGCCATCGACCACAGCGTCAGGCCTGCAGCCACCAGCAGCAGCGCATAACCGAGGATTACCCAGAAGGTCACCGCCGGCGGGTTGGCCAACAGGATCACCAGCGCCAGCATCTGCGCTGCGGTCTTCCACTTGCCAAGGTTGGACACCGCCACATGCGCCCGCGCGCCTAGCTCGGCCATCCACTCGCGCAGCGCCGACACCACGATCTCGCGGCCGATGATCACTGCTGCCGGCAGGGTCAGCCAGAAGTTGGCGTGGGTCTGCACCAGCAGCACCAGGGCCACCGCCACCATCAGTTTGTCGGCCACAGGGTCGAGAAAGGCGCCGAACGGCGTGCTCTGCTGCAGGCGACGCGCCAGGTAGCCGTCCAGCCAGTCGGTGGCAGCAGCAACGGCGAACACGCTGCTGGCGGCCATGTAGCTCCAGTGATAGGGCACATAGAACAGCAGGATGAAGATCGGGATGAGCAGGACGCGTAGAACGGTGAGCAGGTTTGGAATATTCATCGGTACGACTGGCCGCAAGTTGAACCCGGCATTCTACTCGCTATGCAGGCTGGCATAAATTGATTCGGCAAGCTTTTTACTGATGCCAGGGGCTTTGGCGATCTCATCGATACTGGCGCGGTTGAGCTCCTGCAGGCCGCCGAAATGTTTCAGCAGGTCACGGCGGCGCTTTGGCCCGACCCCGGCCACGTCTTCCAGGCTGGATACCCGCCGGGCCTTGCCTCGGCGGGCACGGTGGCCGGTGATGGCAAAACGGTGAGCTTCGTCGCGGATCTGCTGGATCAGGTGCAAGGCCGCAGAATCGCCCTTGAGGGTGAACTCATGGTGCACGTCATTGAGGTACAGGGTTTCGAAACCGGCCTTGCGCGTGACGCCTTTGGCCACGCCCAGCAGGGTGAGGTCAGTAAAGCCCAGCTCCTGCATCACGTCGCGGGCCATGTTCAGCTGGCCCTTGCCGCCGTCCACCAGCAACACGTCAGGCAACTTGCCCTCACCGTCCTTGATGCGCCCGTACCGGCGCGTCAGGGCCTGGTGCATGGCGGCATAGTCGTCGCCGGCGGTGACACCTTCGATGTTGAAGCGCCGGTAGTCGGACTTCAGCGGGCCTTCGGGGCCGAACACCACGCAACTGGCCACGGTGGCTTCGCCGCTGGAATGGCTGATGTCGTAACACTCCAGGCGTTGCGGCACTTCATCCAGGCCCAGCACTTCGGCCAGCGCCTCGAAACGTGCAGCCATGTGCTGACGGTTGGCCAGCCGCGCATTCAGCGCCTGCTCGGCGTTGGTCACCGCCAGCTGCTGCCAGCGGGCACGGGTGCCACGCACCCGGTGGCTGATGGTCAGTTCGCGGCCACGCAGCGTGTGCAATGCTTCGGTGATAGCCCCGAAGTCTTCATGAACCACATTGACGATCAACTCGCCAGGCAATTCGCGTTCAGCGTTACCCAGGTAGTACTGCGAGAGGAACGCGGCCATGACCTCGGCCACCTCCTCTTCGATGCCTACCTGCGGAAAGAAGTTCTTGCTGCCCAGTACCCGACCGCCGCGCACACTGATCAGGTGCACGCAGGCGCCACCCGGGTTGACGAAAGCGGCGATAACGTCGACATCACCGCTGCCGCCTTCGATGTGCTGCTGGTCCTGCACACGGCGCAACAAGGCAATCTGGTCGCGCAATTCGGCAGCCTTTTCGAAATCGAGGGCCATGGCGGCCTTTTCCATTTCGGCATTCAGCTCATTGCCCAATTGCTGGCTGCGGCCTTCCAGGAACATGACCGAGTGACGCACATCCTCGGCGTATTCCTCGGCAGTCACCAGGTCAGTGCAGGGCCCTTTGCAACGCTTTATCTGGTACTGCAGGCATGGCCGGGTGCGGTTGGCGTAGTAGCTGTCTTCGCACTGGCGCACGGAAAATGCCTTTTGCAGCAAGCTGAGGCTTTCGCGAATGGCACCGGCGCTGGGGTATGGGCCAAAATAACGGCCCTTGGCCTTTTTCGCCCCACGGTGTATGCCCAGCCGCGGAAACTCACCGTCGGACAGGAACACATAAGGGTAGGACTTGTCGTCACGCAGCAGGATGTTGTACGGCGGCCGCCACTCCTTGATCAGGTTCTGCTCCAGCAACAACGCCTCGGTTTCGTTGGCGGTGATGGTGGTTTCGACCTGGGCAATACGCGCGACCAGCGCGGCGGTCTTGGGCGCCAGGCCAGTCTTGCGAAAATAGCTGGCAAGGCGCTTTTTCAGGTTCTTGGCCTTGCCCACGTAAAGCAGCCGGGCTTCGCCGTCGAACATCCGGTATACGCCCGGGCGACCGCTGCAGGTCGCCAGGAATGCGCTGGCATCAAACACTTGGGACATGAGGTTTTACAGGCTTGCGTCAACCATACCGTGGCGAACGGCCAGCAAGGTCAGTTCGACGTCGCTGGTGACCGAGAGTTTTTCAAAGATCCGATAACGGTAAGTATTGACGGTCTTGGGCGAGAGGCACAACTTGTCGGAGATGATCTGCACTTTCTGGCAGCCGACAATCATCAGGGCAATCTGGATTTCCCGCTCCGACAACGTGTCGAACGGTGACCCCTGCGGCTGAAACGGCTTCAGCGCCAACTGCTGGGCAATCTGCGGGCTGATGTAGCGTTGCCCGGCAAAGGCCAGGCGGATGGCCTGGACCATTTCATCAAGGCCCGCCCCCTTGGTCAGGTAGCCGGCAGCGCCAGCCTGCAACAAGCGCGTGGGAAACGGGTCTTCCTCGCACACGGTCACCGCAACAACCTTGATGTCCGGGTGGCTGCGCAGCAGTTTGCGGGTAGCTTCCAGGCCGCCGATGCCAGGCATCTTCACATCCATCAGTACCACGTCCGGTTTCAGCTCACGGGCCAGCTTGAGCGCCGACTCGCCCGAATCCCCCTCACCTACCACCTGCAAGCCATCGATGTCGGCCAGCATGCGCGTAATACCGGTTCGTACCAGATCGTGATCATCGACCACTAAGACCCTAATCAAGCACACACCTCGTCAGCAGGGCGATTGGATCCCGCCACCTTAACAAAATTTTTCACAGTGGGCCTAACGCATTGCTTCCGTCAGAAATGTCTGACGCTCAACGGTGAGAGGGTGCACTGTTTGCCTGGCTTTATTGTCGCCAGCCAGGCGCCCAAGCAGGTGCCAGAGCGCCGCCTGGTCGTCGAACGACAATTGCCGGAATGCCCCCAGCAAACCGGACTCGTCCGTACTCAAGCCTTCCAGCGGTGCCGGGGTGCGGATGCCGCTGAGCACGTACAGCGCGTCTACACCCCTGGCCGCCACCGCCGCCAGGTAGTCGATCCGCGGTGTACGTTCGCCACTTTCGTACTTGCCCTGGGCATTGGGCTCGACCCCGCCGATATCGCCAAACACGCGCTGAGTCATACCCAGTCGCTCACGCTCTTCCCGCAGTCGCGGACCGATTCCATTCATGTGCTGCTCCTGTTCCCTGATATCACCATGCACTAACACGCCTGGTCGTAAACGTTGGATCCACTATGCCCCTGCGCTTCGGTCGCGACAAGCCATCATTTGGCTATTAACTGATCGCTCGCTGCATACGCACAAAGCACTCATCTTCACCCATTTCGACAAAGCCGTGGCGTCGGTACAGCAAGCGGGCGGGGTTGCTGCGGAACACCAACAACCGCAACAACGGCAGGCGCCTCTCCCTGGCCCATAGCGCCAGGGTTTCCAGCACCCAACTGCCGACCCCGCGCCCACGGTGCTCGGGTAACAGGTGCAACTCGCGGATGAACAACGCCTGCCGGTCCTGGCTGAGACTACAGAAGCCCAGCAGGGTGTCGCCATCCGTCACCAGCCACTGCTCGCGCCAGCCCCAGGCCTGGTCGAAGGCTTCTTCGATCCATAGCAGGTCGAACTCGCGGTAGTACGGCAACATGGCCCGGCGGGTGAGGTTGCGGGCGAAGGTGCAGTGGCTGTCGTTGGCAGGGATTAACTGCAAAGGCATCGCTTTTCACTCATTTGGCATAACACACCGGCGAACTACCAGGCCCCTGCCTGTCCAGTTCATCTTCCAGCCAGTCAGCCAGCACCCGGGCATTGTTGTGCCCGGTGTCCTTGCCCGCGTACAGCAATGTCAGCGTGCCCTTCCCGGCCATGCCCAATAGCGAATACCAGTGCTCAGGGTGGGCCGCCAGCTCCTGGCGGTAGCGCTGGGTAAAACCGGAAAAATCGAGCTCTCCCTGGTGAAACGCCTTACGCAATTCATCTGAAGGTGCCACTTCGCGCAACCACTGCCCTTGCAACTCATCCTTGCGTTTGTTGCGCGGCCACAGGCGGTCGACCAGCACGCGCTGACCATCTTCAGCTTCGACCGCGTCATAGACTCGTTTGCAACGAATCATGGGGTTCTCCCGCCATTACCGTCCGTCTTGAGCCTAGATAATTCATTGATCGAGGTCACGGCCACTTTACGAATTGTTTCTATGCTCAAGGCCTTTGGCAACCTCGCCCACGCCAACCGGAGCCCTCATGGCAGCCCCGTCAGTGGCCAGCCAGCCACAACTGGCCCAACGCGATTCCCGCCCGCAACTTGGACAAAAGCCCGGGCGCGCCACCTTGTTACTGTTTTTCGGCCTGCTTTTGGCCGGCATCGCCTACACCGCCTGGAGCCTCAAGCAGGACGTGGCAGCCAGCGGGACGGTAATCACCACGGTCACACCGTTCCTGCTGCTGGGCCTGGCCCTGCTAATTGCCCTGGGCTTCGAATTCGTCAATGGCTTCCACGACACCGCCAACGCGGTGGCTACGGTGATCTACACCCATTCGCTGCCCGCACCCGTCGCGGTGGTATGGTCCGGGCTGTGCAATTTCCTCGGGGTGCTGCTCTCCAGCGGCGCAGTGGCGTTCGGCATCATCGCGTTGTTACCGGTCGAACTGATCCTGCAGGTAGGCTCCTCTGCTGGCTTCGCCATGGTCTTCGCACTGCTGCTGGCAGCAATCATCTGGAACCTCGGCACCTGGTGGCTGGGCCTGCCAGCGTCGTCCTCGCACACCCTGATCGGCTCGATCATCGGCGTGGGCGTGGCCAACGCGCTGATGCACGGGCGTGACGGGACCAGCGGCGTGGACTGGAGCCAGGCCAGCAAGGTTGGCTATGCCCTGCTGTTCTCGCCGCTGATCGGCTTTGCCTGCGCCGCCCTGTTGCTGCTGGCCCTGCGCGCGCTGGTCAAGCGCAAGGCGCTGTACCAGGCACCGGAAGGCCGCACACCGCCGCCGTGGTGGATCCGCGGGGTGCTGATCCTGACCTGCACCGGGGTGTCGTTTGCCCATGGTTCCAACGACGGCCAGAAAGGCATGGGCCTGATCATGCTGATCCTGGTTGGCACCCTGCCGATGGCGTATGCGCTGAACAAGACCATGCCCAACGAACAGGCCCTGCAGTTTTCCGCCGTCGCCGAGGTAACTCGCCAGGCGCTGGTACGCAGCCAGCCGCAAGCAGCCCCGGCCGACCCACGCCAGGTACTGACACTGTTCATTGCCGAACCCAAGGCCAGCCCGCAGTTGGTGCCGGCACTGGCGGCCCTGAGCGGGATGATCGGCGAACAGGTCAAAGGCTATGGCTCGATCAAGCGTGTACCGGCCGAAGCCATGGCCAACGTGCGCAATGACATGTACCTGACCAGCGAAGCCATCCGCCTGATCGAGAAAAACCGGCTGGTTGCGTTCGATGCCGACACCCGCGGCCATTTGCAGCTGTTCAAGACCCAGTTGGATGACGCCACGCGCTACATCCCGCTGTGGGTGAAAGTAGCCGTGGCCATTGCGCTGGGCCTGGGCACCATGGTCGGCTGGCGACGCATCGTGGTGACGGTCGGTGAAAAAATTGGCAAGACCCACCTGAGTTACGCCCAGGGTGCTTCGGCCGAGGTGGTGGCGATGTGCACCATTGGCGCAGCGGACATGTTCGGGCTGCCGGTATCGACGACTCATGTGCTGAGTTCGGGTGTCGCCGGGGCCATGGTGGCCAATGGCTCGGGGATTCAGAAGCGCACGCTGATCAACCTGCTGATGGCCTGGGTCCTGACATTGCCAGCAGCGATGCTGTTGGCCGGGAGCCTGTACTGGCTGTTGAACCAGATTTTCTGAATGGGTATCACGCCCTTCGTGGGGGCGCGCCAGCTCCCGGATTTTGCGCAAGGCATTGATCTGCAGGCGTGGTCAGCCCGGGATTTTAAGCCCCCGCTGCACCGCTGGCCGCTCAAGGAAGTTCGCCAGCACCCGCTGCACTTCCTTGAACTGGTCGAACCCCACCAACTCACGCGCGTTATACCGCTCCACCAGGTTGCGCACCCACGGGAAAATCGCGATATCAGCGATGCTATAGTTGTCGGCCATCCACTCCCTACCTTTCAAATGCCGGTCCAGCACGCCAAGCAGGCGCCTGGATTCGTTGACATAGCGGTCACGCGGGCGCTTGTCCTCATAGTCTTTGCCAGCAAAGAAATGGAAGAACCCGACCTGGCCGAACATCGGCCCGATGCCGCCCATCTGGAACATCAGCCATTGCAAGGTCTGGTAGCGCTGGGCGGGGTCCTGGCTGAGCAACTGGCCGCTCCTTTCCGCCAGGTACTGCAGGATCGCCCCCGACTCGAACAGCGGCAATGGCTGGCCGCCCGGCCCGTTGGGGTCGAGGATGGCCGGGATCTTGTTGTTGGCGCTGAGCGAGATGAATTCGGGGCTGAGCTGGTCATCATTGTCGAAGCTGACCTTGTGCGGCTCATAAGCCAAGCCGATTTCTTCGAGCATGATCGACACCTTGACACCGTTGGGCGTCGGCAGCGAGTACAGCTGCAGCCGTTCGGGGTGTTTGGCGGGCCACTTGCGGGTGATGGGGAAAGCACTGAGATCGGTCATGATCAACCTTGCCTGGGGAATGGAACTGTCACTGTAGAGACATCCCCACTCGCTGACCATCACCGACAACTTATCAGCACTGCAGTCTCAGGCCTGGCCGTGTGCCTTGAGCTTTAGCTTTTCGGTGTCGACGCGGACAAACACCGAGTCGGCCGTCACCGTCAGTACATCGTCGGCCCACACTTCACAGATAACCCGGCTCTTGCGCCCTACTTCACCTTCCACGCGCGCCTTCAGCAACAGCTCGACACCCATTGGCGTGGGTTTCAGGTAGGTCAGGTTGAGCGTGCCGGTGACGCAATCAATACGCGGCAGGCTGCCCGGCTCGCGGCCTTCGTTACGGTAGTGGTAGGCCATGGCCGTCCAGTTCGAATGGCAGTCGACCAGCATCGCCAACAGGCCGCCATAAACCAGGCCGGGCCAACCGATGAAGGTGCTGTCAGGTGCATGCCGGCACAACAGGTGAATACCGTCGGCGTCCCAATGGCTTTGCAGGTGCAGGCCGCTGGGGTGGGAACAGCCGCAGCCGTAGCAGGTACCTTCAGGCGCCGCCAGGGCCTGGAGGGAAAGGGAGTGGTCGTTCATACGCTTCCTGTGCTTGTAGGTATGGGGGCGCTCAACGCCCCCATTAAAGCAGAAACATCAGGCCGTCTGGGCAACCACCTTGGCGCGCCGCTGGGTCAGCGATACCAGCAGGATGAACGCGGTAACCCCGGCGGTCATCAGCGTTTCATAGCGGTAGGCATCGCTGAACAGCATGTAGCCCAGCACCATGGCGATAGTGCCGATTACCAGCCAGGTCAGGTACGGGAACAGCCACATCTTCAGCTCCAGCGGGCGCCCTTCACGTTCGGCACGGGCACGCATGCGCAACTGCGACACGGCGATCACCAGGTAAACCAGCAAGGCGATCGCACCGGTGGTAGACAGCAGGAAGCCAAACACCTTGCCCGGGAATACATAGTTGACGAAGCAGCCGGCAAAACCTGCCAGGGTGGAGAAGATCACTGCCACGGTCGGCACGCCAGAACCGGAGATGCGCTTGGTCACGCTCAGCGCCTGGCCACGGGCCCCCAGCGAATAGAGCATGCGCGAGGCGGTGTACAAGCCGGAGTTCATGCAACTGGTCACTGCCACCAGCACCACCAGGTCAACCAGCAACTTGGCTCCCGGCACGTTCAGCACCTCCAGCACGCGCTGGAACGAACCGACCGCTTTCAGCTCCGGGTCGTTCCAGGCCACCAGCGATACCACCAGGAAGATCGACGCCAGATAGAAGATGGCGATGCGGTACACCACCAGGTTGGTGGCGCGGCGGATCTTGTCTTTCGGGTTGGCGGTTTCATCAGCTGCAATGGTGACGATTTCGGCCCCAAAGAACGAGAAAATGGTAATCAGCACGCCACCCAGCACGGTACCAAAGCCATTGGGCATGAAACCGCCGTTGTCCCACAGCCGGCTGACCCCGGACACCTCGGCCAGCGGCCAGAAGCCGAATACTGCAAGGGTGCAGACACCGATGAAGCCAATGATCGCCACCACCTTGACCAAGGCGAACCAGTACTCGAAGGCGCCGAAGTTCTTCACGCTGACCAGGTTGGTACCCGACAGCACCAGCATGATCAGGAAGGCGAACAGCCACGACGGCACGCCCGGGAAGTAGGCATGCAGGATGTCAGCGCCGGCAATGGCCTCGACCGGAATGATCAGTACCCAGAACCACCAGTACAGCCAGCCGATGGTAAAGCCGGCCCACGGGCCGATGGCCTCGGAGGCATAGGTGGAGAACGAGCCGCTGTTAGGGTTGGCGATGGCCATTTCACCCAGCATGCGCATGACCAGCAGCACCAGCAGGCCGGTCATGGCGTAGGAGATGAGGATGGCCGGGCCGGCGGTGGCGATGGCGTTGGATGAACCGATGAACAGGCCGGCGCCGATGATGCCGGCAATGGAGATCATGGACACCTGACGCGAGGTCAGGCCGTGCTGCAGGGAACGCTGTTTCTTGTTGTCTTGCGAAGCCATGAAGAACCCTCGAATGGGTCGGCCGCGGCATGGCGGCTGAAGGTCGGAGCAGAATTCTTATAAATTTCTGATGTTCGTTCTTGTTGTTTTGCAGATGCCGGAAGCGGGTACTGACCTCCTCTTCGCATGACCGGTTGTAATCGTTGATCCAGGTCAGTATTAATCTATAGGCCGGGGTCAACAAACGACCTTTTCGAACCACATGATTCCGCTTTGGAATGAACTCCTTCCTTTTTTGCTCGGTATTTGCCCGTCATGTCCAAACGCCTGATGCCTTCGACCACCGCCCTTCAGTGCTTCGAAGCGGCCGCCCGCCACCTCAGCTTCACCCGTGCGGCGCAGGAACTGCACCTGACCCAGAGCGCCGTCAGCAAGCAGGTAGCGCAGCTTGAGGACATGCTTTCGCACTCGCTGTTCCAGCGCATTCGCCGGCGCCTGCACCTGACACCGGCCGGCGCGTTGTACCTCACCGAAGTGAACAAGATCCTCACCCAGATCGACATTTCCAGCCGCTACATCCTCAGCTACGGCGACGAAACCGAAGTGCTGCGCATTGCCACCCAGCCCACCTTCGGCGCGCGCTGGCTGGTACCCAGGCTCAAAGGCTTTGGCGACCGCTACCCGCGTATTCACCTGGACGTGCGCAACGAACTGGAGCCATTCGACCTGGTACAGGCCAAGGCTGACATTGCGTTTTTCTTCGGCCAGGGCACCTGGCCCGGGGCAACCTGCATCGAGCTGTTCAGCGAAGAAGTGGTGCCGGTATGCAGCCCGCAGCTACTGGCCAACCACCGTTTCGACAGTGCCCAGGCGCTGACCGAGCATCGCCTGCTGCAGTGCGTGTCGCGGCCTGAGGCCTGGCATGAGTGGTTCCTGGGGCTGGGCCTGCATAGCCAGAACAGCTACCACGGCCCGCGCTTCGATACGTTCTACCTGTGCATCCGCGCGGCCATCGCCGGTTGCGGCATAGCCCTTATTCCGCGCTATCTGGTGGCCGAAGAACTCAATGAGGGCAAGTTGGTGGTGGCTTGGGACCACCCGGTGGCGAGCAATGGCCGGCACTTCATTGCCCATGCCGAACATGCGGCCGAAGTGCCCAAGATCAGAGCCTTCGTGCAGTGGATTCGCGAGCGGGTCGCTGAGGGGGATTGATTCAACCTGTGCGGGCCCCTTCGCGGGTAAACCCGCTCCTACAGGTTGGGCGCTTACCTCAAGGCATGCGCAATCCCTGTGGGAGCGGGTTGACCCGCGAAGGGGCCCGCACAGGCAACACAAATTCAGGCCAGATCACGAATCCACGGAATGACCGCAATCGAATAATTCGTTTGCGGAATAACCCGCCAACACGCTTGGATAATAAGAAACTCGAACAAGGTCCGCGTGCCCCATGAACCAGGAAAGTATCAGCCAATCCATTGCCATCGTTCACCCGATCACACTTTCCCATGGCCGCAATGCCGAAGTCTGGGACACTGACGGCAAACGTTACATCGACTTCGTCGGCGGTATCGGCGTGCTCAACCTGGGCCACTGCAACCCTGCCGTGGTCGAAGCCATCCAGGCCCAGGCTACCCGCCTGACCCATTACGCCTTCAACGCTGCCCCGCATGGCCCGTACCTGGCGCTGATGGAGCAACTGAGCCAGTTTGTGCCAGTCAGCTACCCACTGGCCGGCATGCTCACCAACAGCGGCGCAGAAGCGGCGGAAAACGCCCTGAAAGTGGCCCGTGGTGCCACCGGCAAGCGTGCCATCATCGCCTTCGATGGCGGATTCCATGGCCGCACCCTGGCTACCCTTAACCTAAACGGCAAGGTCGCCCCCTACAAGCAACGTGTCGGCGAACTGCCCGGGCCGGTGTACCACCTGCCCTACCCCAGCGCCGACACCGGTGTGACCTGCGAGCAGGCACTCAAGGCCATGGACCGCCTGTTCAGCGTCGAGCTGGCAGTGGAAGACGTGGCAGCGTTCATTTTCGAACCGGTGCAAGGTGAGGGGGGCTTCCTCGCCCTGGACCCCGCCTTCGCCCAGGCCCTGCGCCGCTTCTGCGACGAACGCGGCATCCTGATCATCATCGACGAGATCCAGTCGGGCTTTGGCCGTACCGGCCAGCGCTTCGCCTTCCCGCGCCTGGGCATCGAGCCCGACCTGCTGCTGCTGGCCAAGAGCATTGCCGGCGGCATGCCGTTGGGTGCGGTGGTCGGGCGCAAGGAACTGATGGCGTCGCTGCCCAAGGGCGGCCTGGGCGGCACCTACTCGGGCAACCCGATTGCCTGCGCCGCGGCGCTGGCCAGCCTGGCGCAGATGACTGACGAGAACGTAGCCACCTGGGGGGAGCGCCAGGAGCAGGCCATTGTCAGCCGCCACCAGCGCTGGCAAGCCTCGGGCCTGTGCCCGTTCATCGGTCGCCTGACCGGCGTGGGCGCCATGCGTGGCATCGAGTTCGTCAATGCTGACGGCAGCCCGGCCCCGGCCCAGCTGGCCAAGGTGATGGAGGCCGCGCGCGCCAAGGGTCTGCTGCTGATGCCCAGTGGCAAGGCGCGGCACATCATCCGCTTGCTGGCACCACTGACCATCGAGGCCGAGGTGCTCGAAGAAGGCCTGGATATCCTCGAGCAGTGCCTGGCCGAACTGAACTGAGGCTTACAGGCCCAGCTCTTGCGGGGTGAGCATGTCGGACTCGAAGGCAATCCAGCCGCCTTCGAGTTCGGCATGGCCGTTGACGATCGGGCCGTAGTAGGTCAGGCCATTCTCCAGGGTCACACAGATGTGCGTGGCATTCTTTTCGGGGGCCGCGAGCGTACCGACGAAATGCACCTTCTTAAGGGTCTCGGTCACTGCCTCCAGGCCAACGCGCATGTTGGGGTTTTCCGAGGCCTCGGTATCCCCTCCGCGGTCTTCGGCGCTGATGGTGACGGTGGCGATGTACGGGTACTTGCTGCTCAAGCGGGGTTACCTCAGTGGGTGTTAGGCGTATGGGCGCGTAGAGTACGGCAGGCGGTCTCCGTTGTCTCTACTGGCCTCTTCGCGGGCACGCCCGCTCCCACAGGAATTGCACATAACCTGTGGGAGCAGCGTGCCCGCGAAGAGGCCAGCCCTGCAATAGGTGATCTGCAGGGCCCGATCTGTTAGGGTGCCCGCCGATGCACGCCACACCACACGAGGATCCCGAGTGAGCGCCGAAGAACCCCTGATCGCCGACCTGTTCGATGTCGACAAACGCCTGTCCCTCAAGCCCGTCGTGGACTTCAACAGCTACCTGCGCAACGCCTTCGGCGAAGGCCCGTGCTGCTGCCACCGCTGCGCCGAGGGTAGTGACGAAAGCACTTACAGCCACGCGCACAACTTCACTTTCGACGGCCGCCAGTGGCACCGCCGCTTCGCGAGTACCGCCGGCAGCGACGTCGCGCAAGTGCTGAAAAAGGCCTGGCTGTCGTACACCAAGGCCGACCTCAACCTGATCGGCGCGCTGGACCTGGCCACCCTCAAGACCTTCACGGAAGCCACCCTGCACCCGCGCCTGCTGGCGCTGCTGCCAGCCAGCGGCCTGGCCCGCGAAGTGGACGGTCAGTGGATGCTGCAAGCCCAGGCCGACTGACGGCCAGGCGGCACGGCAGGATTCCACCGGTCTGCTAACGTGGTGGAATCCGCCCAGCCGCAGGTAGTCCGTCATGGCCCGCACAACGCCCATCGAGCTGTACCGCAATATCGGCATCGTCGCCCACGTGGACGCCGGCAAGACCACCACCACCGAGCGGATCCTCTTCTACACCGGGGTCAACCACAAGATGGGCGAGGTGCACGATGGTGCCGCGACCATGGACTGGATGGCTCAGGAGCAAGAGCGCGGCATCACCATCACCTCGGCGGCGACCACCGCGTTCTGGCAAGGCTCGACCAAACAGTTCGCGCACAAATACCGCTTCAACATCATCGACACCCCCGGCCACGTCGACTTCACCATCGAGGTGGAACGCTCGTTACGGGTGCTCGATGGCGCGGTGGTGGTGTTCAGCGGCGCTGATGGCGTTGAACCGCAGTCCGAGACAGTCTGGCGCCAGGCCAACAAGTACCATGTGCCACGCCTGGCCTACATCAACAAGATGGACCGCCAGGGCGCCGATTTTTTGCGCGTGGTCAAGCAGATCGACCAGCGCCTGGGCCACCATCCGGTCCCCATTCAGTTGGCAATCGGCAGTGAAGAAAACTTCATCGGCCAGATCGACCTGGTGAAGATGAAGGCCATCTACTGGAACGACGCCGACCAGGGCACCAGCTACCGCGAAGAAGATATCCCCGCCGAGCTGCAGGCACTGGCCGACGAATGGCGAGCCCACATGATCGAGGCAGCCGCAGAGGCCAGTGACGAACTGACCATGAAGTTTCTCGAAGGTGAGGAACTGAGCATCGACGAGATCAAGGCCGCGCTGCGCCAACGCACCATCGCCAACGAAATCGTACCGACCATCCTCGGCTCGTCGTTCAAGAACAAGGGCGTGCCGCTGATGCTCGACGCGGTTATCGACTACCTGCCCGCTCCGTCGGAAATCCCGGCGATAAAAGGCACCGACCCCGACGACGAAGACAAGCACCTGGAACGCCACGCCGACGACAAGGAGCCATTCTCGGCACTGGCCTTCAAGATCGCCACCGACCCCTTCGTTGGCACCCTCACCTTCGCCCGGGTGTATTCCGGCGTGCTCAGTTCCGGCAATGCGGTACTCAACTCTGTCAAGGGCAAGAAGGAACGCATCGGCCGCATGGTACAGATGCACGCCAACCAGCGCGCAGAAATCAAGGACGTGTGCGCCGGCGACATCGCCGCGCTGATCGGCATGAAGGACGTCACCACTGGCGACACCCTGTGCGACATGGACAAGCCGATCATCCTCGAACGCATGGATTTCCCTGACCCGGTGATTTCAGTGGCGGTGGAGCCGAAGACCAAGGCCGACCAGGAAAAAATGGGCATCGCCTTGGGCAAACTGGCCCAGGAAGACCCGTCGTTCCGCGTGCGTACCGACGAAGAAACCGGCCAAACCATCATCTCGGGCATGGGCGAATTGCACCTGGACATCATCGTTGACCGCATGCGCCGCGAGTTCAACGTCGAAGCCAACATCGGCAAGCCGCAGGTGGCGTACCGCGAAAAAATCCGCAATACGTGCGAGATTGAAGGCCGCTTCGTCCGCCAGTCCGGCGGGCGTGGCCAGTATGGCCACTGCTGGATCCGCTTTGCCCCCGGCGATGAAGGCAAGGAAGGCCTGGAATTCATCAACGAAATTGTCGGCGGCGTAGTACCGCGCGAGTACATTCCGGCGATCCAGAAGGGTATTGAAGAGCAGATGAAGAACGGCGTGCTCGCCGGCTACCCGCTGATCAACCTCAAGGCGGCGGTCTTCGACGGTTCATACCACGACGTCGACTCCAACGAAATGGCCTACAAGATCGCCGCTTCAATGGCCACCAAACAACTGTCGCAAAAAGGCGGTGCGGTGCTGCTGGAGCCGGTAATGAAGGTGGAAGTGGTAACGCCCGAGGAGTATCAGGGCGATATCCTCGGTGACCTCAGCAGGCGCCGCGGCATGATCCAGGACGGTGACGAAACGCCGGCCGGCAAGGTGATCCGCGCCGAAGTGCCGTTGGGCGAGATGTTCGGCTACGCCACCTCGATGCGCTCGATGACCCAGGGCAGGGCCAGTTTTTCGATGGAGTTCACTCGCTATGCCGAGGCACCGGCGAGCATTGCCGATGGCATCGTCAAGAAAAACCGAGGGGAATAACTTCATCCTGAAAAATCTACGAGTTGGTTTTTTTTCTAGCCGCCGCAAAATCACGGGTAAGCCATTCCCCGGCGTGCGCAACAACCAACTTACAGGCGAAGCACTATGAACCCCCTATCAGGCTCGACAACATTGCTGGCTGTCGATTCGGCACAATCGACTTTACACAGGCTGAACAGTTCCAAGGGTGATACGTATGCCTTCATGCCATTCGGCTATACGCCAAAAAGGCACGCTATCCCTTCTTTATTGTTCAATGGCGAATTACTCGATTTTTCAGATACCTACTTGCTGGGACTGGGCTATCACAGACCATATAGCCCGTATCGGATGCGTTTCAATTCACCCGACACCTTGAGCCCGTTCGGGGAGGGCGGTATAAACGCCTATGCATACTGCGCAGGCGACCCCGTCAACTACGCAGACCCGAATGGGCACACCCGCGAAGGGAGAGCGCGTTTCGTGAACGCAGTAAAAAAAGTCATACAAAATAATCGAGAGGCAAAACAGCGTATTCCCACTCCGTTTGATCAAGAAATCCAGAAAATTATAGGCGCCGCACTCAAAAAAGAGTACGAAGCCGCAGACACGACGCCAATATGGCCTCCCCCCCTGCCAACCTCAGAAGCGCTAAAAGCCAAGTATTCGAACGCTTACGCAAATGCACTTGAGCGTGAAGCCATTGCCGAACTCTTAATCCGTCGACCGTCCTCTTTGACAGCAAACGAAATCAAAAGCATAGAACGACCAATTCCTACCGTGTGGAGAAATGTCAAGGATCTGAAAGCGCAATATCTCGAGTCGGTCAACTCAATAAGAAAGACACCTTAGCCTCTCACTTTGCCAACAACAGCGAATAGCCTCTAAACTTGCGCGTTCGACCAGCACACACCTCCATGATACGGCGAGGCCTAAGGGCGTCGCCGTCGGTTCGTGGCCCCTGCTGAAGATTTTGCATACATCGATCACAGCTGAAGACAGCCGCATTGCAGCCAGCCGGCGCCCTGGCTGGACCTTGTCAACCGCCTCAAGACTGCTCACCCGCCCGCTTGAGCAACTTCTTGCACCGCTCCGACAGGTGCACCACGCGCAAATGCTTGCCAGCCTTGGCATACCGCTCACGCAGGGTCTTCAACGCCGCAATCGCCGAGTAATCGACAAAGCTCAAATGCTGGCAGTCCAGCGTCACCTCAGCGGGGTCGCTGGCGGCGTCGAACTGGTTGAGAAACGAGGTAGTCGAGGCAAAGAACAGCGTGCCATGCACCTGGTAGTGCTTGCTCCCTTCTTCGTCCTCATGGCTGTCAGCATACAACTCCCGCGCATGCTGCCAGGCAAAGTTGAGGGCCGCGATGATGATGCCGAACAGCACCGCCATGGCCAGGTCGGTCAAGACGGTGACGACCGTTACCGCAATGATCGCCAGCACATCATTTACCGGCACTTTGTGCAGCACCCGCAGCGACGCCCAGGCAAAAGTCTGCTGGGCTACCACGAACATCACCCCGACCAGTGCCGCCAAGGGTATACGCTCGATCAACGGCGACAGGAACAACACGAACAGCAGGATCATCACCCCGGCCACCACGCCCGACAGCCGACCACGGCCATTGGAGCTGAGGTTGATTACCGTCTGCCCAATCATCGCGCAACCACCCATGCCGCCGCAAAGCCCGGAAACCATGTTCGCTGCGCCCAAGGCCACGCACTCACGGTCCGGGTAGCCACGGCTTTCGGTGATTTCGTCCGTCAGGTTCAGCGTCAGCAGAGTTTCCAGCAGGCCAACCATGGCCATCAACACCGCATAGGGGGCGATGATCTTCAGGGTTTCCAGGTTCCACGGCACATCCGGCAGCGCCAGCCCCGGCAAGCCGCCAGCAATGTGCGCCATGTCACCCAGGGTGCGGGTAGGCAGGCCCAGCAGGTACACCAGCAAGCCAACCCCCAGGATTGCCACCAGCGCTGGTGGCACAGCACGGGTCAGCCTTGGCAGCACATAGACCACCGCCATGGTCAGTGCCACCAGGCCGATCATCAGGTACAACGGGGCACCGCTGAGCCAGTGTTCGCCGTCCTTGAAATGCTCCAGTTGAGCCATGGCAATAACGATGGCCAAGCCGTTGACGAAGCCAAGCATCACCGGGTATGGCACCAGGCGCACCAGCTTGCCCAGGCGCAGCAGGCCGAACAGGATCATCACCACGCCGCCCATCAGTACTGTCGCCAGCAGGTATTGCGCGCCGTGCTGCACCACCAGCGCAACGATCACCACCGCCATCGAGCCTGCAGCACCGGAAATCATCCCCGGCCGGCCGCCAAACAGCGCCGTCAGGGTGCAGATGATGAAGGCGCCATACAGGCCCATCAGCGGGTTGAGGTGGGCCACCAGGGCAAAGGCAATGCACTCGGGCACCAGGGCGAACGAGGTGGTCAGGCCGGCGAGCAGGTCGGCGCGTAGTCGGGCGGGCTTCATGGGTGTCCTGTGGGGCGGCCCGGGGGGGCGGTACAAAAAAACAAGGGGCATAATGTTACGGATTTTGTCTGTCAGCGACTACAGCAAAGGACCGGAATTATCCGGTCCTCGACTCAAAACCACTGCCCAAAGCGCCGGATATACAGCGTCTTGATGCTTTGCGCCAACACGCAGAAACCCACCAGCGTAGCTGCCAGCCAAGGGAAGTAGGCCAGTGGCAGTGGCACCAGCCCGACCATCGCCCCCAGCGTGGAGAACGGCAGGTAGATGCCCAAGCCCATGACCAACGCCGTGGCCAGGATCACCGGCATTGCCGCACGGCTTTGGAAAAACGGCATTTTGCGGGTGCGCAGCATGTGCACCACCAGCGTCTGCGACAGCAACCCTTCGACGAACCAGCCCGACTGGAACAGCGCCTGCATATGCACGCTGTTGGCAGCGAACTCATACCACATCAGCGCAAATGTAGTGATATCGAACACTGACGAGGTCGGCCCGACCCACAGCATGAAGCGGCCAATGTTGCGTGCATCCCAACTGCGCGGCTCCAGCAGTTGGTCGCTGTCCAGGCGGTCCCACGGCAGTGCCAGCTGCGAGGCGTCGTACATCAGGTTCTGCAGCAGCAACTGAATCGCCAGCATCGGCAAGAACGGGATGAACGCGCTGGCCACCAGCACCGAGAACACGTTGCCGAAGTTGGAACTGGCAGTCATGCACAGGTATTTCATGATGTTGCCGAACGTTTCCCGCCCTTGCAGCACGCCATCGCCCAGCACCAGCAGGCTCTTTTCCAGCAAGATGATATCGGCCGATTCCTTGGCGATGTCGGTAGCGCTGTCAACCGAAATACCAACGTCGGCATCACGCAGCGCCGGGGCGTCGTTGATGCCGTCCCCGAGGAAACCCACGGTATGGCCATTGCCCTGCAGGGCCCTGAGCACCCGCGACTTCTGCAACGGGGTAAGCCGGGCGAACACCGTGCGCGCCTCGACCTCCACACCCAAGCGGGCATCGTCCATGCCTTCTATTGCCTGGCCCAGCAGCGGCTCACCAGGGTTCAAGCCAACCTCACGGCACACCTTGCAGCACACTTCGGCACTGTCGCCGGTCAGCACCTTGACCTGCACGCCCATGCCGGCAAGTGCCTGGATGGCCGGCCCGGCGCTTTCCTTCGGCGGGTCAAGAAAAGTCAGGATGCCGCGAATGACCAGGTCGTGCTCGTCCTCGGCAGCGTACTCCGCCTTGCCGTGGTCGCCACCCAGCTCGCGAGTGCCCAACAACAGCACGCGCAGCCCTTCGGCGTTTCGGGCATCGGCAAAGGCACGCAGCCGCGCACGACGTGGCTCGTCAAGCGGCACACACTGGCCAGCCCACTCGACCTTACTGGCAATTTCGAGCATTTCCTCGACAGCACCCTTGCTCACCATCAGCCGGCCGCCCAGCGGGTCCTTGAGCACCACCGACAGCCGACGGCGAATGAAGTCAAACGGCAGCTCATCAACCTTGCTGTAGGCGAACGGCGCCTCGAACCCGGGCTGTTCCGCGGTCCGCCGCAGTACGGCCTGGTCCATCAGGTTCCTCACCCCGCTCTGGTGGTGGCTGTTCAGCCAGGCCAGCTCCAACAGCCGCGGAGCGGCAATGCCATCGGCAGCCAGGCACTGCTCGAGGATGATGCGGTCCTCGGTCAGGGTGCCGGTCTTGTCGGTGCACAGCACATCCATTGAACCAAAGTTCTGGATCGCATTCAGGCGTTTGACCACCACCCGCCGCCGGGCCATGGCCACCGCCCCCTTGGCCAGGTTGGCACTGACGATCATCGGCAGCATTTCCGGGGTCAGCCCCACTGCAACGGCCAGGGCGAACAGGAAGGCGTCGCTCCAGTCGTGTTTGGCGAAGCCGTTGAGCAGGAACACCACCGGCACCATCACCAGCATGAAGCGAATCAGCAGACGGCTGACACTGTTCACCCCGCGATCAAATGCAGTTTCGCTGCGCGAACCGGAAACTGCCTTTGCCAGGCTACCGAAGTAGGTGTCCCGCCCGGTGGCGACCACCAATGCACGGGCACGGCCGCTGACCACGTTGGTCCCCATGAAGCACACATTGGCGCTGTCCAGCAGCTGGCCTTCGTTGCCATTGCTGTCGCCGGCGCTTTTCTGCGCCACATGCCCAAGGGTGTCGTACTTTTCCACCGGCAGCGCTTCGCCCGTCAACACGGCCTGGCTGATGAACAGGTCGCGCGATTCAATCAGACGGACATCAGCGGGGATCATGTCGCCAGCATGCAGCTGCACCACATCGCCCACCACCAGTTCCGCCATCGGCACTTCGCGCAGGCGCGCAGCCTGCCCTTCATCTTCGCTGCGCAGTACCGTCGCGGTAGTCCGCACCATGGCTTTCAGTGCGCAGGCAGCCTTGCCCGAGCGGTACTCCTGCCAGAAGCGCAACAGGGTACTGAGGCTGACCATGGTGAGGATGATGATGACTTTGGTCAGGTCGGCGTCGCCAGCGTCCCCCCTCCGAACCGGCAACCCGTAATCGGTGACGAAGCTGATCGCACCCAAGGTCAGCAGCACATAAATGAACGGGTTACGCAACGCACCGAGCAGTTGCAACAGCGCCGACGGCGGCCTGGCGTGCAGCACCTCGTTGCGGCCATCGCACAGCAGGCGCCGGGCGGCTTCCGCTTCGCACAGGCCATGCCGCCCCGACCCCAGACGGGCGAACGTGTCGTCCAGCCCGGGGCGTGCAACCGGGGACACAGCGGGTTGAAGGGTGTTGCGGTCTTTTACGGTCATGGCCTGTGCTCCTGCCGCGGGAGGCAATACGAAGCACAGGCTCGCCAGCTAACCAGTAAGCAGCAGTACCTCGCATTGCAATGTGAGACTTCGTCGTACTGGCATCGAGGGTGTCTTTTGCAGGTATCGGAAAACCTAGGTTAGCCCTTGCCAGCCCGTAACAGGCGAAGCTGAAAAAGGTTTCATCATTCGCCGCGGACCCGCCATGCCGTGATCCAGATCCAGCAGGAAGCCGACAAATTTGCCATCATGTTGATACACCCTGCAGAGATCATGGACATGCCGCTACGCCCCCTGTTTGCAGCCCTGCTGCTGGCCGCCAGCCTCAGCGCCCAGGCCGCCACCGAGGTACTGCCGCTGCAGCACCGCAGCAGCGCCGAACTGCTGCCCGCCGTGCAGGCGTTCGTCGGCAACGACGGCACGGTCAGCGCCTTCGAGAACAAGCTGATCGTCAACGCCAGCCCCGAGCGCATCGACGACCTGCGTGCCTTGCTTCAACAACTGGACACCGCACCCAAGCGCCTGCTGATCAGCGTCGACAACAACGACAGCAACTTCCAGGACAACCGTGGCAACGCACGGGTCATCCGCTACGGCACCAGCAACCGCGACGGCGGCATGCAGCAGGTCCAGGCCAGCGAGGGCCAACCGGCACTCATCCAGGTTGGCCAGAGCATTCCGATTACCAGCACCAGTACCGACGGCTACGGGCGCATCCAGAGCAACACCGAATACCGCAATGTGACCCAGGGTTTCTACGTAACGCCGAGCCTGAGCGGTGACACCGTTCGCCTGCAAATAAGCACCAATAATGACCGCATCAGCAACGAACGTGCAGATGTAGTGAAAGTTCAAAGCACCGACACGACCATCACCGGCAAGCTAGGCGAATGGATCACCCTGGCAGGCTACAACCAGCAGAGCCAAGCCGACCGCAGTACGTCAGGCCGCAGTTACAGCACCCAACGCGGTGAAAACATGACTTTACGCGTCAAAGTCGACCTTCTTGACTGATCCCAAGTAATTCAAGGCCTCGACCAAAGGCCTTGAAACTGACTGCCAAGTCGCATTAGACCAAAGATGTAGTAAGTGAAAAAAACCACTACAAAACATTTGACAGCGTGTTTTTCCCAAGGGCATGATGGCCTCGCTCCCGCTAATCAGGGGCCCTGGCAAGGGCCTTCGAGGCGCGCTCCTCCCACCCCTGGAGGCACCTCGTGTCTATACGGCCCACAAGGCGGTTCGACGGGATTGCGACTGCAACGAAGAAGTTGTCCCGAGGGACGGAAGCGCATCACCGCAGTACTGGCAATCGCGTAGCACCGCAGCAAGGCAACCACGAGCCGACCTGCCGGAGCACACCTTCGCCTGGCCTGCCCACCCTTCCCCTTCGAGCCTTCGCGTTCGCCGCCGCACTCTCTAAGAACAGGACAGCCGTCAGGCACCCTGATCTGCACCCGGGCATCAGCACAATTAACCCAAGATCGATGCGACGAGGTTTATTTCCATGGCACTGACACGCGAACAGCAAATTGCAGCCCTCGAGAAAGACTGGGCCGAGAACCCGCGCTGGAAAGGCGTGACCCGTACCTACTCCGCCGCCGATGTCGTTCGCCTGCGTGGCTCCATCCAGCCAGAGCACACCTTTGCTCGCCAAGGCGCAGAAAAACTGTGGAAGCTGGTCACCGAAGGTGCCCACCCGTCCTTCCGCCCAGAAAAAGACTTCGTCAACTGCATGGGCGCCCTGACCGGCGGCCAGGCAGTGCAGCAGGTCAAAGCCGGCATCCAGGCTATCTACTTGTCCGGCTGGCAGGTTGCCGCCGACAACAACTCGGCCGAATCGATGTACCCTGACCAGTCGCTGTACCCGGTCGACTCGGTACCGACCGTGGTCAAGCGCATCAACAACGCCTTCCGCCGTGCCGACCAGATTCAGTGGAAAGCTGGCAAGAACCCAGGCGACGATGGCTACATCGACTACTTCGCCCCCATCGTGGCCGACGCCGAAGCCGGTTTCGGTGGCGTACTGAACGCCTACGAACTGATGAAGAACATGATCGAGGCAGGCGCTGCCGGCGTTCACTTCGAAGACCAGCTGGCTTCGGTGAAAAAATGCGGCCACATGGGTGGCAAGGTACTGGTGCCGACCCAGGAAGCCGTACAGAAGCTGGTGGCTGCCCGCCTGGCTGCTGACGTATCGGGTGTACCCACCATCATCCTGGCCCGCACCGACGCCAACGCCGCCGACCTGCTGACCAGCGACTGCGACCCGTACGACCAGCCGTTCGTGATTGGTGAGCGTACCCGTGAAGGCTTCTACAAGGTACGTGCCGGCCTCGACCAGGCCATCGCCCGCGGCCTGGCCTACGCCCCGTACGCCGACCTGATCTGGTGTGAAACCGCCAAGCCGGACCTGGACGAAGCCCGCCGCTTCGCCGAAGCAATCAAGAAGGAATACCCGGACCAGATCCTGTCGTACAACTGCTCGCCTTCCTTCAACTGGAAGAAGAACCTGGACGACGCCACCATCGCCAAGTTCCAGCGCGAGCTGTCGGCCATGGGCTACAAGCACCAGTTCATCACCCTGGCCGGCATCCACAA
>JAAIGF010226650.1_pt1 | contig 46799 bp, 44 predicted proteins | sample 6487441 | NCBI WGS metagenome assembly JAAIGF01 (sample SAMN13974129, study PRJNA590717) | phyllosphere metagenome | biome: pepper field; feature: multiple bacterial spot infested pepper fields; material: pepper leaves; isolation source: leaves from pepper fields | host: Capsicum annuum ...
CCACTCCCTGTCCAGAAGCAAGAAACTCACCGTCCAGACCGACCATGTCAAACAGGTCTCCGCCGACCTGAATGCCGGCGGCAGCATTGCCCTGAACGCCGGTCAGGACCTGGCCGTCATCTCCAGCCGCATCACCGCAGGCGAAAACGCCAACCTGTCGGCAGGCGAAAACCTCAGCCTCCTGGCCGCACAGGACAGTGACTACTACCTCTACGACAAGAAGAAAAAAGGCTCCTTCGGTGCCAAGAAGACCAAGCGGGATGAAGTGACCGATATCCGCAATGTCGGCAGTGAAATCACCTCCGGCGGTGACCTGACGCTGGAGAGCGGTGGCGACCAGTTGTACCAGGTGGCCAAGCTCACCAGTGGCAACGATCTGACCCTTGAAAGTGGTGGGGGTATCACCTTTGAAGGGGTGAAGGACCTGCATCAGGAGAGCCATACCAAGAGCAGTAGCAGCCTGGCCTGGACCTCGATGAAAGGGAAGGGGCGAACCGACGAAACCCTGCGCCAGACAGAAATGGTGGCCCAAGGTGAACTTGCGATCCGGGCTGTTGAAGGCCTGAAGATCGACATCAAACAGGTTGACCAGCAAACCGTCAGCCAGACCATCGATGCAATGGTCCAGGCCGACCCTCAACTGGCCTGGCTGAAAGAAGCCGAGAAGCGTGGGGATGTGGACTGGCGGCAGGTGAAGGAGCTGCATGACTCCTTCAAGTACAACAACTCCAGTCTTGGTCAGGGCGCGATGTTGGCGATCATGATCATCATTACGGTAGTAACGGCCGGAGCTGGAACTTTTGCTGCAGCAGGAACTGCTGCTGGTTCTGCTGCAAGTGGGGCTGCGACTGCAGCTGGTTTTTCTACTACGACAGCTTTAACTATCGGGACGGCTGCCCATGCGGCTGCGGTGGCAAGTTTGACTTCTCTTACATCGCAGGCAGCCATTAGCACGATTAACAACAAAGGTAACCTTGGAGCTGCGTTCAAGAGCACAGTCAGCAGCGATAGTTTGAAAGGGGCTTTAATCTCAGGGCTTACTGCTGGTTTCACAGCAGGTGTTATCGACCCTAACTTGAGTGGCACAAGCAAACCATTCAATAACCTTACTAAAGGCTTTGATCTGTCGAGCCTCAAGGACATTGGCGGCTTTGTAGTTAACGCCGGTGCACAAGGACTGGCTACGGGGGTAATCAATACAGCCATTAATGGTGGAAGTCTGGGCGATAACCTGACCAAGGCGCTTGTTTCCCAGGCTGGAAACGTAGCCGCAGCGGTTGGTTTTTATCAGATAGGAAGCATAGCTAACGAAAATTACGCAAAAGCATTCTTGAAGAATGATACGCAGGGAATGGCGCTCTGGGCAGAAGGCGGAATGGGGCGTACCGCATTGCATGCCATGATGGGGGGCGCAATTTCCTCGGCGACCGGTGGTGATTTCGCGACGGGAGCGGTTGCGGCAGGTGCCAGCCAGGCCATGGCAGGCGTATTAAATAATGCATTCAAGGATATTCCGGAGTTTCGTGAGGCGGCATCAAAAATTGTGGGTTTGACCGCAGCGGGTCTGGCCGGAGGCGATGTCGAACAAGCTGCCTGGGTTGCTGGAATGGCAGATCAATACAACCGCCAGTTGCATCCTCACGAAGAAAAATGGCTTAAAGATAACGCCAAAAAGTTTGCTGAAACTTTAGGTATCACTGAGCAGGAGGCTATGGAGCGCCTAAGTCGGCAAGCCCTAAAGGATGTAGATTATCTATGGCGGGCTCAACTTGCTGATGGGGATGACCATGCTGCGAAAGTTTTTCTATCATCAGCAGGACAAACGTTTGTCAATGATTTGGGTGTGCCCCAAGCTCTTTTTTCTACGAATGGCCAGCAATTGTTCAGGCCGGAGATGTTTGCGGATACAGCCGATCGCACGTTTTATCGGCAGTTTGTACAGAGCGGTATCAGCCGTGAGTTGAGTTCCGGTCTGCTCAAGGAAATGAAGGATTCCGGTATCGATTTGAAGGGCGAGTCCATCGATCTGCTGAAGGCCTCCATCGATCATCCATCTGTCGTTGTGAGTGGATTATGGGAGGGGATTAAAGGGCTTCCTGAAAGTATCGTCGATAGCTTCAAGGAAAATGGGAATGCTATTGGCGAAGGCGCTGCTGTTGCACTCAACGATGACCTCAGTGACAAGCTCAATGCTCTATATGGCGTTGATGTGTCAGCTGCCCAGCAGGCCTTGCTGCTGATTCGTACAGTCAGCGCGGTAACGGGGGCGGGGGCGGTTGGCAAAACTGGCGCCAAACTCACCGAGGAGGTTGCAGAAGCTATTGGTTCCAAGCTGGACGAGATGCTTAATAAGGCTGTGATCCTGAGGAATATTGCGGATAGTCAGGCTGCGCGGGCTAGTTCAAACTTCGGGCAGTTCAGCAAGGCAGAGGGGCAGCTTCAAGAGATACTTGGTATTTGGCCACCAAATAGTGGCGGATACTCTCCTGTCCTCAATGTGACGCTTGATGTAGGAATGCAGGTTGACCGTTTTGGGTATCCGGGAGGTAATTATATTTCTCCATTGGGTGCCTCTTTTGGTGAGCGTGCGCTACCCTCTTCGTATGAGGCCACTAAGCCGTATTTTCAATATGAAGTTATTCAGCCTATTCCTGGGGTTACACAGGCGAAAGTGTTACCATGGTTTGGTCAGCCAGGAATGGGTACGCAGTTTCAGCTTCCGAATTCTATTCAATGGTATCTGGATAATGGGTTTTTAAATGAAAAGAAATAAGTTGCTGTGTGAGCTTTCTGCTATTGGTGTTAACGAAAGCAGTTACTCTTTGGGTGAGATTCGAGGTGGTGATTGTGTTTGTGTCGTCTCAGAGAATACTGGATGGAAAGTTTATTACGTGGAGCGTGATAAACCTGTTGAGCTTGCTGTGCTTGATAGTGAAGAGGAAGCGTATGATTTTGTATATGTGACTTTCTGCAAGTGGCTTGGTATAAATACGGTTGTGTAGGGGTTATAGATAAACATTTAAGGCTCAATTTTTTATGGGGTTCTCAGTTTTTTAATGGTGTGGGGGTGTCGGCGGTTACGGTGGCGCTGTTCGGGCCACTGATGTTTACAACATCTCCGGTTCAATGGAGAGCGGCGGCGCATTCGCCCTCAATGCCGATCTGTTCCAGAATCGTACAGAGGTGACTCTGGCGTCCAGTAGGCGCAAGTTAGTGTCGGGTTTTATCGCCGCTATGTGTAATGACTGCACAGGGGGAGAGCACGTTCTTACGCTGGCTGTTCGTGAGAACTACGAAAGTGTTGAGGATGATATAAGTGCCTCAGCACTGCTTAGGCTCTGTATGAAAACCTTTGAAACCCCGTCGCAGCCTTTGGTGGCCTGATTTTCCGTAGAGTTCTCGCCTTTTAAGCGAGGGATTCTGCCATGCCCAAGCGATACGAACTTTCCGATGCAGATTGGGAACTAGTCGCTGATCTTTTTACTGCTCATCGTCGCACTGGGCGCCCAAGAGCCGAGGATCGCTTGATACTCAATGGCGTGTGGTGGGGGCTTTGCTCGGGGGACAGCCTGGAGGGACATGCCTGAGCGGTTCGGGCCATGATCGAAGGTCTATCAGCGCTTTCGAGATTGGCGCAACCAAGGCACCTTCAACAAAATGCTCAAACGCTTGCACGTCAAGCTCAATGTCCCAGGACTGATTGACTTGAACACCTGGTGCATCGACTCAACAGCCGTTAGGGCCACCCGAGCCTCTTCTGGGGCAGGTCAAAAAGGGTGGCGCTTGATGTGATAATGTCGGTGGAGGTTTTTCGGAATCCTAAAGCACTCGGTGAAGGTGTCTGAGTATTTTTGTGGAAGAGAAATTTTTTAATATTTGGAGGTGTTGCTGTGGAAAAGATTAGTTGCTCGCATGATTTGGCGAGTGTTAGCCTCAATCGAGAAGAACTGTTGGTTCTAAACTCGGCTTTAAATGAGATATGTAACGGGATAGAAATGTTTGAGTTTGAAGCGCGAATCGGTGCGGATTGTGAGTTTGTTGTTAGCTTGCTTAAAAGTGTTGGTTTTTTGCTCGATGATATGGATCGTCAAGCGAGCTGATTGTAATCATCGTGTGGTATATCGGTGCCAGCCTTGTGCTAGTGTTTTTTTCAGACTATTTGAATTTCCCGCTTACGGCTCGATAGGGGCAAAAAATCCTGTTATTTAAGAGCAGCCTGAATATGCGATATGACGAAAACCCTCACAACCCCACCTTATAAACAACCTGCCCCCGCTCCAACGGATCCGGATGGCACTCAACCCCCAATGACCGCGCCAAATTGAACATCCTCGCATTCTTAACCGAATCTATCGAAAACATTCTATAAAACCCGTTCAACCGCGCAGCATTCATAAGGTGTTGCATCAGCAACTTGCCCAGTCCGAGGTCTTGCCATTTTTCGGCAACCACCACGGCGCATTCGCAGCAGTAGTCGCCTTCTGTCGCGGCGTAGTGGCTCAGGCCTATTTCGCTCAGTTGGTTGTTGTCTTCCATGACCAGGGCGACATAGGTCATGCGCTGTTGGTAGTCAGTGTCCATGATCTGGTCGAGAGCCAGCGGGGCGGGTTCGTTGTTGGGGGAGAGGAAGCGGAAGTGCTGTGTCTGTGGCGACAGGCGTGTGAGGAATTCGAATGCTCGTTGCCGGTCGTCTTCCTGAATCGGTCTGATCAGCAGGTGGGTACCGTCGTTCAATTCTTCGACCCAGTGGATGAAGCGCAGGTCAGGGGTGTATGGATTGTCGCTGATCGGGTCGCTGGTGACGGTGTTCATGTCTATCCCCTGGAGGCCGTGCGTCGATTGAGCCAGGCTGTTTGCCTATCTTTTACGCTTTGGCACCTTCGGGTCATGATCCAGATCAATACTTCTGTTTGCCCTGTCTGCGTGTAGACTGCCTGCCGTTTGTTCATCGCAGGCTTCGCCTGATGGACGTTTCCACTTCATTGATTCAAGGCGTGCATATGGATCTGCGGCAACTCGAGGCTTTTGCGGCTGTCATGTCGGCGGGTAGTGTGACGGCGGCGGGAAAGATGCTGGGGCGTTCGCAGCCTTCGGTGACGCGTGCCATCCAGGAGCTGGAGCAGGAGCTGGGTTTTGCCTTGTTCGAGCGCAGTGGCCCTAAGGTCACGCCCTCGCAGAAGGCGTTCATGATGTACGCCGAGGTGGAGAGTGCGCTGCTGGGTATTCGCAATATCCGCCAGCGCGCGCAGCATATTGCGCTGGACGAGAACCGGCAGATCAAGCTGGTGGCGATACCGGCACTGGCGGCGGGGCTTTTGCCGCTGGCCTTGTCCCGTTTGCCGGAGGATCTGCGCCCGCAGCACATCCAGTTGCACAGCATGTCCCCTGAAAACGTCGTGCAGGCGGTGCTTTCCAAGACCATGGATCTGGGCGCAGTCAGTCTGCCGCTGGAGCACCGCGGGCTGGATATTCACTGGATCGGTGAGTCGCCTTGTGTGGCGGTGCTGGCTGCGGATTCTCCGCTGGCGCGGCTCGATGTCTTGCCGATGCAGGTGCTGGCCAGTCAGACGCTGATTACCATGTCCAATCCGTATCGTTTTCGACGTCGTATCGACAAGGCTTTTCAGGATATAGGCGGTGCTGTGCCGCACATGCTCGATACCAATACTTCGCTGATTGCCATGCAGATGGCGCGGGTGGGGCTGGGTGTGGCGCTGGTCGATCCTTTCACTGCGCTGGGCGTGCCTGTAGAAGGCGTGGTCGTGCGACCGATGGAATGCAATATCCCATTCTTTTTCGGTCTGGTTTCGGCGTTCGCCAGCCCGTTGTCCGATGTGGCACAGGCGCTGGTGACGGAGCTTGCTGCATCGGCTCAGGCCTTGCTGCCTTCGGTGATCATGCATGCTCCAGGCGAGCATGACGCCCTGTTACAGAGCATTTACGCCGGTTGAGGCCATGCCGCGAGCGTCGGGCTTATCTGCCTTTCTGATTTCTTATCGTTTTAAGCTATATCAATATTCATTTTTTGCCGTTGTAGTAATAAATATCAGCTTTTAGTATTCGTTTTTTGAATTCATAAGCCTTATGAATTCAATAATTGTGAGTTTGGAGCGTTTTTTGTATGGATTCGCTCTATCCATGATCTTCAGCACGAGTACTGAAAATGTCCGATACAAACGCACCGATTGGCCTTGCCGCCTTGCAGGCCCGTCTCAAGCAGGATCTGGAGTGGCTGGATCTGCCAGCCTCACCCTGGGTCAAGCCGCGTTTGCATGAGGATGCCCCGGTACTGGATGTCGCGATCATCGGTGGCGGAATGGCCGGGCTGGCACTGGCGGCCGAGTTGCGTCATCTGGGTGTGGTGACGACGATTTTCGATCAGTCCCAGACCGGTTTCGAAGGCCCGTGGGCGACCACGGCGCGCATGGAAACCCTGCGTTCGCCCAAGCAACTGACCGGTCCGGCTCTGGGTTTGCCGGCCCTGACATTCCGCGCCTGGTTCGAGGCACAGTTCGGGCTTGAGGCCTGGAATGCGCTGGACAAGATTCCGCGTCTGCAATGGGCGGATTACCTGCGCTGGTATCGCAAGGTGCTGGATCTGGATGTGCGCAATGAGCACCGCGTCAGCCGGGTTCAGCCTCGCGCCGATGGTCTGGTCGAACTGGATATCGTCAGTCCTGGCCACAATCAGCACTATGTGGCCCGGCATGTGGTGCTGGCGACCGGGCGTGATGGCCTGGGAGGCCCCTGGGTGCCGGATTTTGCTCATGAGCTGCCTCGCCATGTATGGGCGCACTCGGCCGATGGTTTGCAGGATGACTGGTTTGTCGGCAAGCGGGTGGCCGTGATCGGTGGTGGTGCTTCGGCCATGGACAGTGCCGCCACGGCGCTGGAGGCGGGCGCGCAGAAGGTTGATCTGCTGATCCGCCGTGCAGAGCTGCCACGGGTCAACAAGGGCAAGGGCGCGGGCAATCCGGGGATGACCCACGGTTACTGGCGTTTGCCGGACAGTTGGAAGTGGCGCATCCGCCGTTACCTCAATGCTCAGCAAGTGCCGCCGCCTCGTGGCAGCACACAGCGTGTTTCCCGTTCTCCTGACTCGCGCTTTCTGCTCAACAGCCCGATTGTTTCGGTCCGGCAGAACGAGTCCGGCACGCTGGTGGTGCACACGCCCAATGCGAGGCTGGAGTACGACTTTCTGGTGTTCGCCACAGGTTTTCGAACCGACTTCAAGCTGCGTCCCGAGTTCTCTTCTTTCGCCAGACACATTCAGGTCTGGAGCGACCGCTTCGAGGCGCCCGAGGATGAGTTCGATGCCGAACTGGGTTCCTTGCCGGATCTGGGGACTTGTTTCGAGTTTCAGCAGAAAACCCCGGGCGCGTGTCCGGGGATCGAGAAGATTCACTGCTTCAATTACCCGGCAGCCCTGAGTTACGGGGCGGTATCGGGGGATATTCCGGCTATCAGCGAAGGTGCCAAGCGTCTGGCCCATGGTCTGGCAGGGCAGTTGTTCAACGAGGACATCGATTTGCATTTTGCCGCCATGCAAAGTTACGACGAGCCGGAATTGCTGGGTGACGAATGGGTGGCCGGTGCGCCCACAGCCCAAGAGTTGCTCGGATGATCGGCTGGGCTGTGCGGCGTCTGGTGCAGTCGCTGCTGGTCGTGTTGCTGATGACACTGGTGGTGTTCATCGGCCTGAATGCCATCGGCAATCCGATGGATATTCTGGTGGGTGAGGACCTGAATCAGGCCGAGCGCCTGGCGGCCATCGCGCACCTTGGGCTGGACAAGCCGCTGTGGCAGCAATATCTGCTGTTCCTCAAGGGTGCGGCAAGCGGCAATCTCGGTCAGAGCTTTGTCTATCACGAAGACGCCATGCGTCTGATCCTGCAACGCCTGCCTGCCACGTTCGAACTGGCTTTCTGTGCCTTGTTCCTGGCGGTGTTGCTGGGTGTGCCGCTGGGCATGTTCGCCGGCACCTATCCCGATCACCCGGTATCGCGAGTGATGATGGCCACCAGCATTGTGGGCTTCTCGCTGCCAGCGTTCTGGGTGGCGCTGATGATGATCATGCTGTTCTCGATCCATCTGGGCTGGCTGCCAGCCAGCGGGCGCGGTGAGACTCGCGAGTTTCTTGGCGTGCAATGGTCGTTCCTGACGCTCGATGGCCTGCAACACCTGATTCTGCCGGCGCTCAATCTGGCGCTGTTCAAGATATCTCTGGTGCTGCGTCTGACCCGTGCCGGCGTGCGGGAAGTCTTGCCGCAGGAGTTCGTCAAGTTTGCCCGTGCCAAGGGCCTGTCGCCGATGCGGGTAATGTGCATGCACGTGATGCGCAACACCATGATCCCGCTGGTGACGGTGCTGGCAATGGAGTTGGGGTCGACCATCGCCTATGCCGTGGTGACCGAAAGTATCTTTGCCTGGCCGGGTGCCGGAAAGCTGATCCTGGACAGCATCAATATGCTGGATCGCCCGGTTGTCGTGGCTTATCTGATGGTGGTGGTCGTGATCTTCGTGGTGCTCAATCTGATCGTCGATGCGTTGTATTACCTGCTTGATCCGCGTGTACGCATCGAGGCTGGCCGATGAGTCAGGTACAGGTGGCACGCCTGCAAGTGCAATCGCCATGGCGTCTGGGCGCTGTGGAATTTTCCCGCTCCTATACGGCCATGTTCGGTCTGCTGGTGCTGTTGCTGATCATGCTGATGGCGGTGCTGGCACCCTGGATAGCGTTTCAGAACCCCTATGACCTGATGCAGCTCAATGTGCTGGATGCGCGCCTGCCACCGGGCAGTGAAAACCTCGACGGTGGTTACACCTATTGGCTGGGCACCGACGGACAAGGGCGGGATCTGCTGTCGGCCATTATCTACGGGTTGCGTATCAGCCTGTGGGTCGGGATCGGTTCTGCACTGATTGCCGCTGCCGTCGGCACATTGCTGGGCTTGCTGTCGGCCTATGTCGGGGGATGGCTCGATGCCTTGCTGATGCGTCTGGTGGATCTGCTGCTGTCTTTCCCGGTGATCCTCATGGCGTTGATGATTCTGGCCTGGCTGGGCAAGGGCGTCGGCAATGTGATGCTGACGCTGGTGCTGCTCGAATGGGCCTATTACGCCCGTACTGCACGGGGCCAGGCCTTGACCGAAAGCCGTCGCGAGTACGTCGATGCGGCCAGGGGGCAGGGGGTCGGCTCATGGCGGATCGTCGTGCGACATATCCTGCCCAATTGCCTGCCGCCGCTGATCGTGATCGGTGCCTTGCAGATTGCCAGGGGCATCACGCTGGAGGCGACCCTGTCGTTTCTCGGGCTGGGAGTACCGATTACCGAACCATCGCTGGGACTGCTGATTGCCAACGGCTTCCAGTACATGCTCAGCAACGAATACTGGATCAGTTTCTTTCCGGGGCTGGCGCTGTTGATCACCATTGTGGCCATCAATCTGGTGGGTGACCGTCTGCGTGATGTCCTGAACCCGAGGTTGCAACGATGAGTGTGCCCGAAGTTTCCCTGGCACAACCGACTCTGGATGTGCGCAACCTCTGTACGTCGTTCGATACCCGGGCGGGCATTCTGCCTGCTGTGCGCGATGTTTCCCTGCGTCTGCAACCGGGGCGGATTCTCGGGTTGGTGGGCGAGTCGGGTTCCGGCAAGTCGGTGACCGGTTTCTCCATTCTCGGGCTGGTCGATGCGCCGGGGCGTATCAGCGGTGGTGAGGTGGTGTTTCAAGGGCGCGACCTGACGAAGCTGAGCGCTTCGCAGTTGCGCAGCCTGCAGGGCAATCGCATTGCGATGATCTTTCAGGACCCGATGATGACCCTCAATCCGGTCCTGCGCATCGACACGCAAATGATCGAAGCCGTGCAGGCCCATCGCTCGATGGGGCGACGCGAGGCGCGGCAACATGCCAGCGATACCCTGGCGCTGATGGGGATACCCAGCCCGGACGAGCGTCTGAATGCCTATCCGCATCAGCTTTCCGGCGGCATGCGCCAGCGAGTGGCGATTGCCATTGCGCTGTTGCACGCACCGGACCTGATTATCGCCGACGAGCCGACCACAGCGCTGGATGTAACCATTCAGGCGCAGATTCTCAGCGAAGTGCAAAAGCTTGTGCGTCAGCAAGGAACCTCCCTGATCTGGATTACCCATGACCTGTCGGTGGTGGCCGGTCTGGCCGATGACATCGCGGTGATGTACGCCGGGCGTATTGTCGAGCAAGGACCGGTATCGGCGGTGCTTGACCGTCCGCAGCATCCTTATACCCAGGGCCTGATCGACAGCCTTCCAAGTCGTAACAAGCGCGGCCAGCGTCTGCGGCAGATTCCCGGCATGGCGCCGGATCTGTTGTCCATGCCTGCAGGTTGCGCCTTCGCTGCACGTTGCTCACGAGCGAGCAGTCAGTGCGAGCAGGAGCCGCAAAGTCGCGAAATCGAAGCGGGTCGTCTGGTCCGTTGTTTTCACCCGGGAGCTGCCGATGAGTATTAACCAGACGCCCATCGTCGAATTGAGCCAGGTCAGTAAAACCTTCGGTAAGCGCAATAACGACAGCACCTTGAATCAGTGGCTGCAACGCATGAAGTGGTCCAGGCCATCAGCCGTGACCCATGCGGTGGATCGGGTCGACTTGCGGATCAACCGTGGCGAAGTCGTGGGGCTGGTGGGGGAGTCCGGCTGCGGCAAGTCAACGCTGGGCCGCATGGTCGCCGGGTTGCTGCCGGTGTCTTCGGGGACGGCCTGCATCGATGGCAAGCGCCTTGAGGACCTGACACCCGAAGAGCGTCTGGCGGCGCGGTTGAAGATCCAGATGATTTTCCAGGACCCGTCTTCCAGCCTCAATCCGCGCCTGCGGGTCGACCGGATTGTCGGAGAGGGCGCCTTGCTGCATGGCCTGACCGACAAGGCCGGGTTCGACGATTATGTCAGCGCCCAATTGCAGCGTGCCGGGCTGAGTCCGCAACTGCGCCAGCGCTATCCGCATCAGTTCAGTGGTGGCCAGCGTCAGCGCATCGGCATTGCCCGGGCGTTGGCGGTACAGCCGCAGCTTCTGGTGTGCGACGAGTCGGTGGCGGCGCTGGACGTGTCGATTCAGGCGCAGATCCTCAACCTGTTCATGGACCTGCGCGATGAGCTGGGGCTGACCTATCTGTTCATCAGTCACGATCTCGGCGTGGTTGAACACCTCTGTGACCGCGTGGTGGTGATGTATCTGGGACGGGTGGTAGAGAGCGCCAGTGTCGATGACCTGTTTGCACGAGCCAATCATCCCTATACCCAGGCCCTGCTGGCACAGATTCCGCGCTTCGATGTCCGCAGTGCCCGTTATGACGCGATAAAAGGGGAAATCCCCAGCCCGCTGAACCCGCCTGCCGGGTGTCATTTCCATCCTCGCTGTCCGCATGCCACGGCGCGCTGCCGCGAGGAAGTTCCAACGCTCAGGGAGGTCGCACCCGGCCACCTGAGCGCCTGTCACCTCAATGAATAGCACCGAACGAGCGCCGCAATGGCTGGCGCTCATTGCCATTACGCACAAGGAATAGCCCATGAAACCACTTGTCCGTTCACTGTTGGCCTCGGCCCTGATTCTGGCCGCCGGCAGCGCAGCGGCGCAGAGCCTGCGTATCGGTTATGCCGATCCGGTCTCCTCGCTTGACCCGCAATTGAACAACTATGCCGGTGACCGCTCGGTTGCTCTGCATGCCTTCGAGTCGCTGGTCAATCGGCGTGACGACAAGACCCTGCCGGGTCTGGCGCAAAGCTGGAAAGTCCTGGACGACAAGACCTGGGAGTTCAATCTGCGCAAGGACGTCAAATGGCAGGACGGCAAGCCTCTGACTGCCGATGACTTCGTGTTCTCCTTCGAACGCGCCCGCAAGGTGCCGGGCAGCGTGGCGTCCTATGCGGGGGCCATGCGCACGGTGGAGTCGGTCACCGCCAAGGACGATCACACCCTGATCATCAAGACCATCACCCCCAACGCCAACCTGCTGCCGGACGTGGATTCGATCTATATCGTCAGCCGCCACGTGGGCGCCGAGGCGCAAAGTGCCGACTACAACAGCGGCAAGGCGATGGTCGGCACCGGACCTTATCGCTTTGTGTCCTTCGTGCCGGGCGACCGCACGATCTTCGAACGCAATACCGGCTACTGGGGCCCGAAACCTCTGTGGGATACCGTGGATTATCGCTTCATCTCCAACGCCGCGAGCCGCACCGCGGCTTTGCTGGCCGGTGACGTGGACGTGATCGACAAGGTGTCGCCGACCGATGTGGAGCGCCTGAAGAAAAGCCCGAATGTCAGTGTCTTCGCCTATCCGGGCCTGCGTGCCTTGCTGATTCAGCCAAGCTTCCGGGAAGGCCCCAACGAGTTCATTCGTGACAATGCCGGCAAGCCGCTGCCCGAGAACCCGTTGCGTGATGTGCGGGTGCGCAAGGCCTTGAACCTGGCCATCAACCGCCAGGCGATTGTCGAGCGCATCATGCAGGGCACGGTGACCGAGGCCAATCAGTGGATGCCGGCCAAGACCTTCGGCTACAACCCTGAGCTGAAGAACATCCCTTATGACCCGAAACAGGCCAAGGAACTGCTGGCTCAGGCGGGCTTCCCGGAAGGCTTCCAGTTGACCGTACACGTACCGGGCGACCGTTACCCGCAAGCGCCGGAAACCATGCAGGCCGTGGCGCAGTTCTGGTCGCGCATTGGCGTCAAGGTGCAACTGGAAGTACTGCCGTGGGCCGTTTACGCAGGCAAGGCCAACAAGAATGAATTTGCGATCAGCGTGGTTGCCTGGGGCAACGGCACTGGCGAAGCCGCCTATGCGCTGACCAACATCCTGACCACGGTGGACAGCGTCAAAGGTCGCGGTGCATCCAACTGGGGCCATTATAGCAACCCGCTGGTGGATCAGGCGCTGGTCGATGCCACCTCCGAGTTCGACGATTCCAGGCGCCGGGCGATCCTGGAGCAGTCTGCCAAGGTTGTGGCCGACGATGTCGGCATCATTCCGCTGTTCCATTACCAGAACATCTGGGCGGCGCGCAAAGGCCTGAAAGTGGAGCCGTTGGTCAGTGACCGGACAGCTGCGAGCATGGTGACCGAACAGCCTTGAGATAGAGGGGCCTTGACCGCGACAGCGCCAAGGCCCCTCACACAAGTAAAAAATCTGTAGGACCGGATTTATCCGGGAAGGCAGTCATTCATGAAGCTGCATTTTGTTTGATGGGATTGAATATGACCTCAACCATAGAGCCAGGCCTCGATGTCCTGGATACCCTGCTGGGCATTGGGCCTGAAACCGGTCTGTACAAGGTGCGCCATGCCCGTGACAAAGTCGTGGCTGCGACTCAGGGCAGTCATGAGCTGTTTTTCGACCCGGCGCTGCAAGACAATCTGTCCCTCGCCGAGCGTTTGCTGGTGGCGTATTACGCCAGCCATCTGACCCCAAACGCCTTGCTGAAGGGCTACTACCTGGAGCAGTTGCAGGCGATTGATGTCGATCCGCTACTGGTGGCCGCGATTGATTCCAGTGCCCTCGAAGCGCTGAGCGATGCGCGCCTGTCAGCCATTCTGGGTTTCACCCGCACCCTGATCGAATCACCGGTCGAAGGCGATCGTGCCGCCTTGCAGGTCCTGCAGGCCGCAGGCCTCTCGTCCTCTGAAATCGTGGTGCTGGCGCAGTTGATTGCGTTTCTGTCTTATCAGGTACGTCTGGCAGCCGGCCTTGGTGCCTTGTCGGCTTTGGGAGAAGCACAATGAGCGAGCCCATTCGCAGTAACGGTTTTACCAACGAGGTTCTGGGCTGGAAGGCCTGGTTGCCTGCCGTGCAACTGGACAGCGCCACGCCGGAACAACTGGCGGTGCTGGAAGAAAGCCATCCGCAGGCCAAGACGTCGGATTACTACCTGACGCTGGTTCATCAGCCGCAGATCCTGCGTCAGCGCTCCGTTGCATTCAACGCGATCATGTATGCACCGGGCGGTTTGTCCCGGGCGGAACGGGAACTGGCCAGTACCGTGGTGTCTAGAATCAATCAGTGTGTGTATTGTGCTTCCGTGCATGCCCAGCGTTTCGAGCAACTGGCCAAGCGCAATGAGGTGATTGCGCAGATATTTGCCGATCCACAGACAGCGGGCACTACCGAGCGGGAAAAGGCCATTGTGCGCTTTGCCATTGATCTGACACTGGACCCGGCCGCCCTGGGTTCCGAACATATCAGACCGTTGCGTGAGCAGGGGCTCGATGATGGACAGGTGCTGGATCTGATCCACGCCATCTCCATTTTTGCCTGGGCCAACCGGTTGATGCTCAACCTGGGGGAGCCGGTTTATCCTGCTGTGTGAAAAATTGTTTCATTTCTGATAAAAAATATTGTCCGAGTGTTGTACAAAATTACCGCTGTAGTATAGCTTTTACAGCAGAGCCAGCCGGTATGGCGCTGACATTGCCGTTTTACGGTATAGACCACACCGCTGGCTCTTCCTGTCTTTCTACCTGTGGGCTTCGGCCCCCAGGCACCACAGAGGCTTCACATGATCGCGCCGCGCTGGTTGTGGCTGGTGCTTATGCTCAGCGGCAGCGCATTTGCCGATTGGCGTGAAGCATTGCCCGATTCTCGTGTCGTCGGTTCCGGCGACCTCAGTCTGTTTGGATTCCGCATCTATTCGGCTCGTCTGTGGAGTCCGGCAAAGCCGTTTGTGGCAGATGCTCCCATGGCGCTGGAACTCACTTATCATCGTGCCATCGACCGGGAAGACCTGGTCGAGGCCAGCATCGATGAAATCCAGCGTATTTCCGGATCTGCCGTCAGCGATCAGCAATTGTCCGTGTGGCGTCAGCAGATGCAGCAGTCTTTCGTCGATGTCCAGCCTGGCATGAAGATCACCGGGGTTTACCTGCCGGGACGTGAAGCTCGCTTCTATGTCGGCCCCAGGCTGCAGCATGTGGTCCAGGATAGCGAATTCGCCAAAGCGTTCTTTGCCATCTGGCTCGACCCCAAGACCCGTAACCCCGATCTGCGTGAGCAACTGCTGGGTAAATGAGGGCTCAGTAAAGCTCCTTGTGAATGCGCCCTTCATTGACCAGTTGCCTGACAAACGCTTCGGCTGTTTCGATATCGAGACGACCTGCCGAGCGAGCGACGTTGACCAGTGCTTCATCGATGGAACGCTCCAGATTGGCCTTGTTGCCACACAGATACAGATGCGCGCCCTGGTTCAGTAAGTCCCAGATGACATGACCATGCTCCCTCAGCGCATCCTGCACGTAGTAGCGGACTTCATTGTCACGTGAGAAGGCCGTGAGCACCTGATCCAGCACACCCTGAGCCTGCCAGTGCTCGATCCGCTCCTTGTAGAGAAAATCCGAAGCCTGATGCCGGTCGCCGAAAACCAGGCAGGTTTTCGGGATTGTGATCTGGTTTTCCAGCTGCTCCAGCAAGCCGATCAGGGGCGCGATGCCTGTCCCGGTGCCGATCATGATCAAGGGATGGCTCACTCCATCCGGCAGATGAAAGCGAGGGTTGCTGCGCACAAAGATATTCACGGCCTTGGGTTGCCCGGTGAGAAAGCCGGTGGCGGTTCCTTTTCGCTCACGACCAGCGAGGCTGTAAGCCACTTCCCTGATGCACAGGTCCACGTAATCGGGATTGCCGTGAGAAGCAATCGAATAGGCTCTGGGTAAATTGTCGGGCAGCCACTGGGCAAGTTCCCTGGCGGTGAAACAGCCGGGCTCGCAGAAGTCATCGAGCACATCCAGAATGTCCCTGCCGTGCAGGTAGTCTTCCAGTTGCCTGCGGTTGCTGATTTTCAGCAGGGTTTTCAGCGCTTCGTTACCGCTCGCCTTGGCGATATCCCTCAAGACCTGTTTGCCGATCTGACGTAATTCCTTGCCTGCCAGCCATTCGCATGCCTGCTGGTCATCGAACCAGCGGGCCAGTGCGTCAAGCTGTTCGGGCGCGTTTTCGGCCAGCACGTACAGATTGTCTCCGGCACGGTAATTGATGCCGCTGCCCCGGATATCGAACCTGATGTGGTGCGCATAAGGCGCTGTCTGATTCAGACGACGCTGCTCGATGATTCTGGCCGGATAAGCTGCATTTTCGCCGTAGGCGACAACTTGCAGATGCAAGGCGCTGCCTGCCTGGCTGTCGCCCTGCAGCACCCGTTCGAGAACACTGGCCCAGGTCGCAAAGAACCCCTCGAAATCGGCATCCGCATCGACCCGGTTGATCGCCGGTGTTGCGTTCTTGCTCGACAGAAGAGTGTCCAGTGTCTTGGTAAATCCACAGAAGGTCGGGTAAGCGGTGTCGCCCAGTCCGAAGATGGCGTAGCGCAGACCGGCAAGATCGCTGGCCTGGGCTGCCTGCTCAAGGAACCGCTCGGCGTTGGCCGGCGGTTCTCCGTCGCCGAACGAGCTCGAGACGATCAGCAGCAGGTCGCGTGAGGTCATCTGCGCCAGGTCCAGGCTGTTGAGTTCCCGGGCTTGTGGCTCATGGCCTTGCAGACAGGGCAATGACTCCAGACGCTGCGCCAGCCCGCGGGCATTGCCCGATTCGGAGCCGTAACCGATAAAGACTCGTTCGACGTTCATGGCTGATTACCGGTCGTAGTATTCGTCGAACTGTTCCTTGGAGAACTCCAGCGCCTCGAAGTCGCCCATCAGGTCGTTGATGACGCGGCGGATGCTGATGTACTCGATAATGTTGCCTTGTTCGTCGAACACCGGTTGCACGGTGGTATCGACCACATACAGGCCGCCGGTCTTGGCGACGTTGGGAATGACGCCGGTCCAGATTTCGCCTTTCTTGATGGTGTCCCACATGGCTTTGTAGGTGCTTTTCGGGACGGCAGGGTGACGCACGATGCTGTGGGGCTGACCGACCAGCTCTTCACGCTCGTAGCCTGTCAGCTTGCAGAACAGATCGTTGACGTAAGTGATATTGCCTTGCAGGTCGGTGGTGGAAATGACCATGACCTTGTCGAGAGCATCCAGAACCTTGGTGTTGATCGGGCTTTGCATCGTGAGTCTCCAGAAGAGAGAGTGGTGATCTTTCCTCTGGTATTTCAACTTCCATGCCAAACAAAAAGCCCAATAAAACCGGGGGTTCTATCGGGCTTGTGTCTTTATGACCTGTTGCTGTGTGGAGTCAAAATGACATCGGTAGTCTTATTGACTAGCCACCTGTCATGTTCATGAAGCGCACGACTTGCACGCTGTCATCGAGCGTGAAGTTATGGCTCCAGGGCTTGAGCTGCATGGCATCGACTATGGCTTTTTCCAGCTTGTGGGGCTGGCCGGGGTTGGCTCGCAGCACGGCCTTGAGATCAACCGAATGCTCATTGCCCAGACACAGCAGCAACCGCCCTTCAACTGTCAGGCGCACGCGGTTGCAGGTGCCGCAGAAGTTATGGCTATGCGGGGAAATGAAGCCGATGCGAATGTCAGGGGCTTCGGCCAGGCGCCAGTAGCGCGACGGGCCTTGGGTCGAGTCGGTGGACGACACCAGTGTGTAGCGTTCGGCGATGCGCTCGCGCACCTGATCGCTGGAATAGAACGACTCGGCGCGGCTGTGTTCGCTGATGATGCCCAGGGGCATTTCCTCGATAAAGGAAACGTCCAGCTTGCGGTCGATGGCAAAGGCCAGCAGATCGTTGATCTCATGATCGTTGCGGCCCTGCATCACCACGCAATTGAGCTTGGTGTGGGTGAAGCCGGCAGCATTGGCGGCGTCGATGCCGGCAATGACCTTGTTCAGATCGCCGGTGCGTGTCATTTCCCGGAAACGTTGCGGGTCCAGACTGTCGAGGCTGATGTTGAGGCGCGTGACCCCGGCGTCGAACAGCGGTCTGGCCAGTTTGTCCAGTTGCGAGCCATTGGTGGTCATGCACAGTTCCCGCAGGCCGGGCAGGGCGGCGATGCGCTTGCACAGGTCGACAATACCGGCACGCACCAGCGGTTCGCCACCGGTCAGACGGATCTTGCGGGTGCCCAGGGCAACGAAGCGTTCGGCAACCTGATGGATTTCTTCCAGGGACAGGATCTGCTGGCGAGGCAGGAATGTCATCTCTTCGGCCATGCAGTACACGCAACGAAAATCGCACCGGTCGGTCACCGACATGCGCAGATAATCGACCTTGCGTGCAAAACGGTCCATCAGGACGGGATCTGACATCTCACCTTCTCAATATGCTGTAGCCGTAAGCTTGCTGAGTCCCATTGCCGCAGTCCAATCGCTTGTGATGATGACATGATCGACTGGATCTATGGCGTCTTGCCAGCGCTTGCCGAGTGGCGTTCGTAATGCTCCAGCAGAGGCTGGATGCTAATGCCATGCAGCAGGATACTCAATGCAACGACTGACAGCGTCATCCCTATGGCGGTATGGACTGCATCTTGCGGCAAACCGTGGGTCAAGGCAAAACACAGGTAGTAGAGACTGCCGATTCCACGTATGCCGAACCAGCTGACCAACGCCTTCTGACGCCGGTCCAGCAGGCGTCTGCCCACCAGCAGCCAGACGCTGGCCGGACGAATGATGCAGAACAATGCCAGACCAAGGCCAACGGCCCGCCAGTCCCAGTACAACGCCAGCGCCGCCCCCAGCAGAGTAATCAACAGCACTTCCATGGAACGTTCGATCAGACTGCCGAATGCCAGCATATCGCCCATCATGATTCCGGCAGCCAGCTGCGATTCAGTCAGGTCCTCGGCCTCGGCCACCGTGGCCTTTTCCTGACTGGCTGTCATATGGCCGATCACCGGTTGAGCGATGTGCTCCGAGGGAACGTGCGACTGAGTGATACGCGCTTCTGCCTGCCTCAAGCCGAACCCGGCCGCGAATACCGAGAGAAAACCAAAGGCTCCTGCACTTTCTGCAGCTATATAAGACAGGGCAATCAGGGCCAGCGCCAGAAAGTCATTGGGGGAGGTGGTGCTGTCCGAGTTTCTGATCCGCAGGAAAATCATCAGATGGCCGACACCACGGCCCATGCCATAGCCGATCAACATGCCGGCCGGCACACCCCAGACCAGACTCTTCAATGCCCAGTGCTGAATCCATCCGGCTTCCAGCCCGCCATTGTTCATATACAGCAAGGCAAAGATCACGAACGGGAACGCCGTGCCATCGTTCATGCCTGCTTCGCCGGAAAGCCCGAAGCGCAGGCGATCCTGATCCTGGGCATTGGTCACTTGAACCAGCCCGGCCAGCACGGGATCGGTGGGCGAAAGCATGGCCCCCAGCAACAGCGAAAGACCCCATGACAGGCCGAGCAGGTAATGTGCCGCCAGACAGGTGCCAGCAATGGTGGCAAGCATCACCGGCCCGGCCAGCCAATAGGCCGAATGCCAGGCCCTGCTGTGCAGTGGCAGACGCAGCTTGATCCCGGTGTTGAACAACGAAAACAGCACCGCGACCTCGGTCAGGCGCTCCAGCCAGTGTCTGGCCTCCTGAATGTCCAGTTTCAGGATCTCCAGCCCCATCGGCCCGATCACGAAGCCGAATGCCAGACACACCGCCGAGGTCGTGACCGGCAGCCAGCGCAGAAAGGATGACGTCAGTGCCAGCAGCATCAACAGCGCACCGAGCACCGTCATGCAGATTGTGAAACTCATGTCGCCATGACCCTATAGCCTCAATCCTTGAAGGAGAGCTTATGGTTGTGACTATGGGGTGGTGGGTTAGTTGAGGAAATCGTAAGCACGATTCGCGAATGGATGCTGAAGCGAGAGGCCGCAAGCCACCTCCCGCTTCAATGGCTTCAGCGTTCTATGCTGCGACTCCAGCGTGCATTCCACTCGGGGCGAATCTGGTTGACCTGATCCCAGTCGATGGTCACTGCGGTTTCCAGGTATTTTTTCATGGCCTGGACCTGGTCGCGGGTCTTGTCCGTGGTCGGCGTATTGGGGTTGGACGGGATCTGGTCACCCAGCTCAAGGGCTGGAGCCTGGGCTTCCGGAGTCAGCAGGAAGGCCGCCAGCTTCTGGGTCAGTTCCGGCTGATTGTTTTTGGCAATTGCACATTCCGCGACGTTCAGTACCACAGCGCCTTCCTTGGGTTGTGCGTATTCCACGGGGACACCCTTGATTTTCAGGGCTGTGACCTGGGTCGGTGTCAGGGGGAAGAGAGCCGCCTCGTCGGTCTGCACCATCTCGGAGATTTTTGCCGAACTGGCGATGTATTCCAGCACGTTGGGACCAATGGTTTTCGGCCATGCCTTGAAGCCGGGTTCGACGTTGCTTTCGTTGCCGCCCTGGATGCGGTTGAACATCAGAAAGCCATGCAGGCCAAAGGTCGAGGAAGCCAGGGACTGGAACACAACCTTGTCCTTGAAGCGCCTGTCGGCCAGGTCCATCCAGGACGTGGGGGCGCTCCAGTCTTTTTCCTTGAACATGCGGGTGTTGTAGGCAAGGCCTGTCACCCCCAGGCTCACGGCGGCAGCCTGATCCTTGATTCTGGCCTGAGGCGGCAGTTCGGCCAATGGTGCGCTGGGTTGCAACGGGTCGCACAGCCCCATGGAAATGGCGCGATACATGATGCCGTCATCAAGGAACATCAGGTGCATCTGCGGATTGTTCTTGCTGGCCTGAACCTTGGCCAGGATGTCCGAAGATGTGCCGGGAACGATCACGACCTTGACGTTGTTGGCCTTCTCGAAAGCCGGCAGTACATGATCGGCATACAGGCGCTCCATGGTTCCGCCGTTCATGCCCAGGTACAGCGTCGTTTCGGCCTGTACAGCCGATGAAGCGAGCAGGGCGGCGAGTGGCAGGCACGACAAGCCTGAGAGTGCGATACGTTTGGCAATCTTCATTTGGGCGACCTTCCTCTGTGTATTGGAATGACGTTGCTGGCAGGTACGGGGGTAATGGCTGGCGTTTCCGGCGTCTGGAAGCGACCAATCGAAAAGGCGTCGATGGCAATCGATGAGCGGCCCTGGCAGACCCACTCGGCCAGGGCTTCTCCTGCTGCCGGACCAATCTGAAAGCCCGCTCCGGCAAAACCGAAACCGTGCAACAGGCCGGGTTGGCGCAGGCTGGGGCCGAGCACCGGCTCACGGTCGGGCAGATAGCCTTCGGTGCCGCTCCAGGTGCGAATGGCGTGTGCGCCAGCCAATGGCGGATAGAGTTCGACCGCGTTGCGCAGAATGTCGAGAATCGCTGCCTGCCCGGGGCGGGCGCGCAACGGGTCCTGGGCGAATCCCTGACCTCCGCCCAGAATGCAATTGCCTCTGGCCACCTGCCTTGCATAGATACCGCCACCCTCGACCCCGGTGCTGACATCCATGAACATGGGCAGCGGTTCGGTCACCAGCATGGCGGGATGTCCCGAGTACATGGGCACCGGCTCACCGAATTGCGCAGCCAGCGTGCCTGCCCATGCGCCGGCGCAATTGAGCAGCCACGGAGCGCGCAGGTGCAGGCCATTGGCAGTGCGGACGATAAACGTCTGGCCGTCATGTTCCACGTCGATGACCTGAGCCTGTTCGAAAATCTGCGCGCCAGCCTTCTGCGCCGCACGGGCGAAGGCCGGCGATACCAGGCGCGGGTTGGCGTGCCCGTCCTCAGGGCATAGTGAGGCGCCGACCGCGACATCGCCGGCCCAGGGGTAACGAGCCTGCAACTGCGCGCGATCAAGCAGTTGCAGGCCCAGACCAAAGGCTCGGCTGGCTTGCTCGTAGGCGCGCAAGGCATTCATGTCCTGTTCGTTGCGGGCCAGTTTCAGGTGCCCGGAACGCACGTATTCACCGTCATTTCCGATCAGTTCGCGCAGGCTGCCCCATATCTGGTGGGCCCGCTGTGACAGCGGTAGTTGGGACAAGGGCCGTCCCTGGCGTCTGACGCCACCGTAATTGACCCCACTGGAGTGCGAACCGCAGAAATCACGCTCCAGCAAGGCAACCCGCTTGCCTTTGAGTGCCAGCATCAGGGCGGCAGACGCACCGACGATGCCACCGCCAATGATCAATGCATCGGTTTCCATCAGGCGGCTCATGTTTCAGTCTCCAGGCCGAACGGCAGGGGTTTGATCGGTGCCTGGCCGCGCAGTCGACCAATGTCGTCCAGCCTGCGATGGCTTTCCCGGGCAATGATTTCCGCAGCAGCCATGCCACACATGCGACCCTGGCAACGTCCCATGCCGACCCTGCACATGGCCTTGACCCGATTGATCTCCCAGTGGCCTTCTTGCACTGTGGCCCGGATCTCGCCTGCGCTGATTTCTTCGCAGCGACAGATGACGGTTTCATCGGGCACTCTGGCGGCCCATTCGACAGGGAACGGGAAGGCCGTTTCCAGCCCCTGGCGAAAGCGCTCGATTTTCTGCAGCCTGCTTTGCAGGGTTGAAATCCGGTTACGGTCGATGTGATGTCCGCTGTCTTCAAGCAGGCTCAGGGCTGCCAGCTCACCGGTCATCTGCGCCGCATCGGCGCCCATGATTGCGGCACCGTCGCCCGCCAGATACACGCCTGTGACACTGCTGCGCCCCGCATTGTCGCGGTTCGGCAGCCAGGCCCGGTTCAACGGGTTCCAGGCGAATGTGCAGCCGAGCATATCCGCCAGTTGGGTTTCGCTGCGCAAGGCATGGGCAAAGGCCACGGCGTCGCACGCCAGCTGCTTTTGCTGGCCCTTGTGTTGCCAGCGCACGCCACTGACGCGCTTGTCACCTTCGATACGCTCCAGCGTCGCGTCCTGATGTACGGCAATCCCATGAGCTGTCAGCCATGCGCGGTAATAAAGGCCTTTGGCAAGGGTTGCCGGTTGATGCAGCAAGGCTGGCAAGGCTTGGCATTGGGCGGAGAAGGGCGCGCTATCGAGCACTGCCATGACTCTGGCACCTGCTTTTGCGTATTGATAGGCTACCAGATAAAGCAGAGGACCACTGCCCGCCAGCACAACGTTTTCGCCGATGGCGCAGCCCTGATACTTCAGGGCGATTTGTGCTGCGCCCAGGCTGTAGACGCCCGGCAGTGTCCAGCCCGGAACGGGAAGGATGCGATCCGTCGCACCGGTGGCGACAATCACTCGAGAGAAGTCGATATGCCCGGCACGACCTTGACTCAGCGTATCGAGCCGACCGTTTTCGGCGTTCCAGACCAGTGTCTGGGCGCGGTAGTCGATGCTGTCGGCCAGATCGTCCATGGCTTGATGCACTGCAATCGCCTTGCCCGCTTCAAAGCCGTACAGATCCTTGGGCGAACGCTTGAAGTTTTCCGGCTGGCGGCGATAAATCTGCCCGCCACCGCGCAGGCCTTCGTCGATCAGACAGGGTTTTACACCATGCTCGAGCAGGGTTTGCGCGGCCCGGATTCCGGCCGGGCCAGCGCCGATGATGACAACCTTTCCAGGGTCGGTTGCGGTGTCTGCACTCATGACTGACACCCCGGTTCGCGACTGACCATCTGACCGGCTTGCAGCAAGGTCGAACAGGCCCGGACCCGTTGCCCGTCTTCCAGGCGTACCCAGCATTCCTGACAGGCGCCCATCATGCAGAACCCGGCGCGGGGCTGGGCGCTGAAATCGCTGCCGCGCAGATGCTCGTTCGCCGTCAGTACGGCGGTCAGCAAGGTATCGCCTTGCAACCCGCTGGCAGGTTGGCCATCGAGGGTAAAGGACAGGACCGGACGGTCGAGTTCGACCAGTCGTTTCAGCAATGCCATTGAATATGCGCTCCGGGCCTGAGGTTAGTGTTTGCCGACCAGCACGCGATCCAGGCCATAGACCCGGTCGAGCAGAATCATGGTGGCGGCGGTCAGCGCGATGACCAGCGCCGAGACGGCGGCCATCATCGGGTCGATGGATTCGGTGGCGTAGACATACATGCGCACCGGCAGGGTCTGGGTAGCCGGTGAGGTGACGAAGATCGACAGGGTCACTTCGTCGAAACTGTTGATGAATGCCAGCAGCCAGCCTCCGGCGACCCCGGGCAGGATCATCGGCAGGGTGATCTGGCGAAACAGCGTGAAGCGGCTTGCACCCAATGACTCCGCAGCCTGTTCGGCGCTGCGGTCGATACCGATGGTGGCGGCGATCACCAGTCGCAACACATAAGGCGTAATCACCACCACATGGGCCAGGATCAGCCAGGTGAAGCTGCCATTGACCCCCATCAGCGCAAACAGTCGCAGCATGGCCACACCCAGCACCAGATGCGGAATGATGATCGGCGACAGGAACAGCGCATTGAGGAAGTTGCGCCCGGCAAACTCATGGCGGGTGATTGCCAGCGCTGCAGGCACTGCAATCAGGGTGGCCAGCGTGGCAGAAACGAAGGCCAGCATCAGGCTGTTATAGAACGAGTCGATGAAGTCTGCCCGCTCGAAAACCGCCTTGAACCAGCGGAGTGAAAAGTCAGTGGTGGGCAGGCTCAGGGTGTTTTCCGGGGTAAAGGCCACCAGACAGACCACCACCAGTGGCGCGAGCATAAACACCACGACCAGCGCATGAAACGACAGGGCCAGAGGACCGTTCTTGGACATGGATCATTCCCCCAGGGATTTTTTATAACGGCCTTCGATCATGCGATTCCACGACAACATGATCAGCAGGTTGACCAGTAGCAGCGCCACCGCAATGGTCGCGCCCATGGGCCAGTTCAGCTCCGAGAGGTACTGGTCGTAGATCACCGTGGCGACCATTTTCAGGCGTCGCCCACCCAGCAGGCCGGGGATCGCGAAGGAACTGGCGGCCAGTCCGAAGACAATCAGGGTCCCGGACAGCACGCCTGGCATGACCTGCGGTAAAACCACCAGACGCATGACTTTGGCCTGGCTTGCACCCAGCGACAGAGCGGCCTGTTCGGCAGCCGGATCGAGCTTCTGCAGCGAGGTCCAGACCGGAATGATCATGAACGGCAGCATCACATGCACCAGGGCGATAATGACGGCGAACGGCGTATAGAGCAGCTTGACCGGGCGTCCGCCCATGGCCTGGATCATCTGATTGATCAAGCCGTCGGCCCCTAGCAGCAGGCTCCAGCCAAAGGCCCGGACTACCACTGAGATCAGCAGAGGAGTGAGGATCAGAATCAGGAAGATCGAGCGCCAGGGCGTACCCATGCGGCTGAGAATGTAGGCTTCCGGTACTCCGATCAGCACGCAGAGCAGGGTGACCAGCGCACTGATCCAGAAGGTGCGCAGAAAGATTTCGTAGAAGTAAGAGTCCGTCAGGACCGCGATGTAATTGGCCAGTGTGTAGCTATCGCTTTTGACCCCGACTTCGTAGTCGAAGACGTTGAACGACAGCACCAGTGTCAAGCCAAGAGGCAGAATCAGCAGGCCGATGAACAGCGCCAGTGCGGGCGCTGACAGCCAGTAGCCACGCCCGCCCTGAGGTATATCCTTCAGCGGGCTCATGGGCGGACCTCATCGGTATCGAGCACGCGCAGCAGTTCGGTCTGCCAGTCCATGCCCACGGCTGAGCCTTCCGGCAGCGGCGGCTGGCCATCGTTGCGGCGCACGACGGTCAGTTCGCCAATCTCAGTCTCAATGCGGTACAGCCATTGGCTGCCAAGAAAGTAACGGGTGACGATCCGGCCTTGCAGGCGGCCTGTGCCGGGGGCTGTCAGGTCGATCTTTTCCGGGCGCAGGCTCAGGGTCAGGGCACCCTCACCGGCAGCCACCCGGACCTGCGGCAAACCGCTTTCATCCAGATCCCCAGACAGCATGTTGGCCTTGCCGACGAAGCCGGAAATGAAGCGCGTGCGTGGGTGTTCGTAAAGTTTGTAAGGCTCGTCGATCTGAGTAATACGCCCGGCCTGCATGACGACTACACGATCACTGATGGACAACGCTTCGGCCTGATCGTGGGTGACCATCAGCGTGGTGATCCCGACTTCATTTTGGATGCGCCGAATCTCGAACTGCATTTCCTCGCGCAGATTGGCGTCCAGATTGGAAAGCGGCTCATCGAGCAACAGCACGGGAGGTTCGATGACCAGCGCCCGGGCCAGTGCGACGCGCTGACGTTGCCCGCCGGACAGCTCGCGAGGATAGCGAGCGGCATGCTGATTGAGGCGAACCAGTTCCAGTACCCGGCTTACTCGCCGCTGGATATCCGCCGCGGGCGCTTTGCGCATGCGCAGACCAAAAGCGACATTGTCGGCAACGCTCATGTGCGGGAACAGCGCGTAGCTCTGGAACACCACGCCCAAGCCCCGGCTGCTGGGCCTGGCGTGGGTGATATCGCGACCATCCAGCACAATGCTTCCGGCGCTGACTTCGACAAAGCCCGCGATCATCTGCAGGGTGGTGGTCTTGCCGCAGCCTGAGGGGCCAAGCAGTGAAACGAACTCGCCTTTTTCTACTGCCAGGTGGGTAGCGATAACGGCATCGATGGAGCCGTAGCGTTTTGATAGTCCTTCAAGCTGGAGAAATGCCATGTCTGCTTGCACCTTGTTCTACGTGCGCGCCGAGGCACGCGTTTATCGTGGGCAGATGCGAAGTGAGATCATGCAGTTGCGTGGACGTGGTGCTCGCTCTGTGTCGGCTACCGATGATTGTTCAAATCGCCCTTGTAGACTGAGAGTAGGACGAAGGCTAGGATGCACTCAATGAAGAATTTCACTGAATAACCTCTTTTTTTGAATTTATTCATTTAATGAATTTAAAGATTGGAAAATGGACAATGAATTCCACTGATCGGAATGAAGATTCAAAAGAAGTCGGTACAGGCGCTGTTTCCCGTCTGTTTGCCGTGTTGCGTTGTCTGGGCGAATGTCCTGAAGGTGGTGAGCGGGTCACGCAACTGGCTCAGCAGGTCGGCCTTTCCCAGCCCACGACTCATCGCTTGTTGCGCAGCCTCATGGATGAAGGAATGGTCGAGCAGGACGTGCTCAGCAAACGTTATCGATTGAGCATCGAATTCTTCGCCCTGGCGGCCAAGGCCGGTAATGCCGGCAATCTGCGCGATCTGGTACGGCCAGGGTTGTTGAGGCTGTCGGCTTCTCTGGGGGATTCACTGTTTCTGCTGGCGCGCAGCGGTTTTGATGCCATCTGCCTGGACCGCAGCGAAGGGCCGTATCCCATCCGCACCTTCACGGGCGATATCGGCGGGCGTGTCGCGTTGGGTGTGGGGCAGGGCAGTCTGGCGATCCTGGCTTTCCTGCCTGAGGAGGAGCGCGACACCGTTATTCGCTACAACCTGCCGCGACTCAAGGATTTCCATTTGTACGATGAAGTCTTCCTGCGTTCGGAAGTCGAAAATGTCAGGCGTCAGGGATATGCCGCCCGTAATACCGGGGCCTTGCCCGGGATGGCAGGACTTGCCGTTCCCATCCTCGACCGCACTGGCCGCGCAGTTGCAGCGTTAAGCGTGGCGACCATCAGCGACCGGCTGGGGCCGGACCGTCTCATGACTGTTGTCGAACTGCTCAAGCGCGAAGCCAGTGCCATCACCGCAAAGATCAACCCGTTTGATCCGTCCCTGAGGCGGCCTAGTCAGGTGTTCGGGCTGGGGTAGAGTCTCCATGCCGTTTTTTGAAGTGTGTAAACTGCAGCGCGAAAAGGCGCGACACCACGCGCCAGACTTTACTACCCGATCAAGAGATCCCCATGACCAACCAGGACATTACCTTCACCCCCGATCCCGATCCGACTTCCATTTCTTCCGACGTTGCCGGTTTCGGTGGCTTGCTGGTTTCCACCCAGATTCCTACCCGCGCTGATGGCAGTCTGGAGCTGGGCGGTATCGTCGAGCAGAGCGAGTGCACCCTGCAGGCACTCAAGGTGGCGCTGGAGCGTGCAGGCAGTTCCATGGACCGCGTATTGCACCTGACCATCTACCTTACCGACATGGCCGACCGTGCTGCATTCAATGAGGTTTACCAGCGTTTCTTCGCCAAGCCCTGGCCAGTGCGTGCCGCTGTCGGCGTGGCAGCTCTGGCGGTCGAAGGCATGCGTGTGGAAGTGACCGCGATGGCCGCCAGGGCATAACGCCTGCAGGAACGAATCATTCGCGAGACATCATTCAAGTTGTACGGGGCTCTCGCGAATGAATTCGCTCCTGCGCGCCAAGGATTCAATGCGCCACGCTCTCGGGCACTCCGGCCCACAAATGGTCCAGGTCCTTGAGACCCCAGGTTTTGGCACATTCGCGGCTGATGATCCTGTCTTGTCCGACCAGGGTAGAGAGGTCTATCAGGGTGTGGGCGATGGGCATCTTGCACAGTGCGGAATAGAACACTTTGACCTTGGGCGTCAGCAGTGAAGTCTTGTTCTGTTCCATGACGATGCCCAGGTTGCCGCTTTCCAGGCGTACCAGTGAGCCTACCGGATAGATGCCGACACATTTGACGAAGGCCTGGAATATTTTTTCGTCGAAATGCCCGGTCCATTCGGCCATTCTGCTGATGGATTCTGCGGGGCTCCAGCAGGCCTTGTAGGGGCGATCGGAGGTAATGGCGTCGTAGACGTCGCAGATGGCGCCCATCCGGGCAAACAGGCTGATCTGTGAGCCGGCGAGTCGGTCGGGGTAGCCGCTGCCATCGAAGCGTTCATGGTGATGCAGACAGACATCCAGCACCCTGGGGCTGAAGTGCTTGCTTTCACCCAGCAACTGGCAGCCGATTTCCGGGTGCTTGCGCACGATTGCAAATTCTTCGTCGCTGAGTTTGCCGGGCTTGCCGAGAATGGCCGCGGGTATCGCCAGCTTGCCGACATCATGCAGCAGACCAGCCATGCCTGCCTCTTTGACCAGGCTTTCAGGCAATGCCAGTTGGCGGGCCAGAGCAATCATCAATCCGCCCACCGCGACCGAATGCATGTAGGTGTATTCATCCGCCGTTTTCAGGCGGGCCAGGCTGAGCAGGGCATCGGGATGGCGGGCCAGGGAGTCGGAAATATCGTCGATCAGTTCACCCATGTCTTCCAGCTCTGCAATCCTGCCCATGCGGACATCGCTGAAGATTCTGACAACTGCGGCTTTGGAGCGAGTGCAAAGCTCCCGTGCGTAACCGATCTCTTCTTCGAGTGCGCAAGTCTGATTGTGGTTAACGGTCGTGCAGGTCTCGGAGGTGGCGGCAGGTTGTATATCAAGCCCCCGGCTGCCATCGATCCATAGCTGTGTGATGCTGGATTCACGTATGCGTTGCAGATCGCTTTCATGCTTGAGCAGAAAGCTGCTGGTCCAGAATGAGTGGTCGGCACGCAAATCGCACAATTCGTGTACATACATGCCGAGGCGAAGCTCGGTGACGGGAATGTGTTTGAGCACGATAAATACCTGCTTTGGCTTGATCGTGAATCAGCAGAACATTCATCCCTGGACAGTTCCTACGAGTTCGTTAGACGGAGAACCGGGAAACCAGTCGGTTCAGATCGACAGCCAGCCTCGAAAGCTCCTGGCTGGCGGTTGAGGTCTGATCGGCAGCCGAAGAACTCTGCACCGAAAGATCCCTGATGCTGACCAGGTTCTGATCGACGGATCGCGCCACATGTGCCTGTTCTTCGGAGGCTGTGGCGATCAGCAGGTTGCGTTCGTTGATCTGGGAAATGGCGGTGGTTATTTCCTTTATCGCGGACCCGGATTCCTGGGCGATCAGCAAGGTTGCGTCGGCTTCTTCACTGCTCTGTTTCATGGACTGTACGGCCAGGGTCGAGTCTTTCTGGATGCCCTGGATCATCTGCTCGATTTCCTGAGTCGAGGATTGAGTACGGTGAGCCAGTGCCCGGACTTCGTCGGCAACCACTGCAAAGCCGCGACCCTGTTCACCGGCGCGAGCGGCTTCGATGGCCGCATTGAGCGCCAGCAGGTTGGTCTGTTCGGCAATGGCGCGGATGACGTCCAGGACCTTGGTGATGTTCTGCGCCTGATTGGCCAGGCCTTCGACCTCCGTACTGGTACGGTCGACGGTAGAACTGAGCTTTTCGAGTGCATTTATGGTCTTGCTGACGCATTCCTGGCCGGTCTTGGCCGAGCGTTCCGAAGCTTGGGTGGATTCCGAGGCCGATACCGCATTGCGCGCAACCTCCTCGATGGCGGCCGTCATCTCATTGACGGCAGTGGCCGCCTGCTCGGTTTCCATGGACTGACGCTGGATGCCATTGGTCGACTCCTGAGTGATCGAACTCATTTCCTCTGCCGCCGAAGCCAGAAGGCCGGAGGAATCGGAGATGTGCTGGATGGTACTTTTCAGGCTGGCGAGCATGGCGGCCGTTGCACTTTGCAATTCGGTCAGTTCATCGGCACCGGTAATTTCTACCTGGGTACGCAAATCACCTTCGGCAATACGTTTAGTGGTTTCAAGCAGAGCCTTGACCGGGCGGGCAACGCTGCGGGTAAACACGGTCGCAACCAATACAGTCAGGATAACGGCGATAACAATAAAGGCGATGGTGACTGTCAGACCGTTTTCATAGGCATGGTTGGCCATGTCGCTCGACTTTTCCGCTACTTTGACATTGACCTCTATCAAGGCCTCTATGGACGATTGCAATGCCTTGGCCTGTGGGCTGCTGGTGTCGCGGATAAAGATAAAGAGTTCGTTGTTGGTCTTGGTCTTGCTGAGTTCCATCAACTCATCGATCTTCGAGGTATAGGCCTGAACATTGGCTTTGACCTGACGATAAACCTGTTCTTCGGTATCGCTCGATACCATGGGGGCATAGCTGTCGGTCACCTGAATCAAAGTGTTTTTCAGGCCCTTCAACTTGTCGATAGAGGCGCTGCTCTGTCTTTCCTCGTCCATCACGAATCGCCGGGCGTCCAGGCGGTAGAGCAGGCCAGCGCTTTCGATCCTGCCTGCCTGCCTTACGCTGGGCAGCAGGTCGGTCTGAAACTTGCTCACCGAGTCATGCAGGCTGTTCATCTTGTAGATGACAGTTGTCCCCAAGCCTATAAGAAGCAGGCAGATAATGCCGAAACTGAGAAAGGCGCGGGTATTGAGCCGGATATTTCTTGTTTTCATTTTTGGATCCTCTTTGCTCACTATAGAGCAGCAGCCAACAAACGATCGCATGGCAACGTGATATCACTGTAGATGCTGTGATGTGAAAAAAATATAGTGAGAACAGAAAACTTTTATTTCATAAATCCATTATCAATTGAATCTATTAATTCAAGTTTTTCTGAGTCCAGACGCGAGGGGGCGATAGACAGTTCGAGGTTAACTGCCTATCGCTTTGGAGGGTTATAAAGTTTCATTTCAAAGTAAATGGTAATACTTAATACTTCGTCATTTATTTGCCGTCAATAATTAAACGGGTTGTTCTGTAGCGGGGAATATCATATTGAAGCGGGTATAAGTACCCGGTGTACTTTGTACGGTTACATGGCCTTCATGCAGGCTCATGATGGAACGCACGATTGCCAGCCCCAGCCCGGTGCCACCCTGATGCCGCGAACGACTGGCATGCACTCTGTAAAAACGGTCGAACAGGCGTGGCAGGTGCTCGGCCTCGATGCCTTCTCCGGTGTTGCCGACGCTGAGTGAAACCTGGCCCTGTTGCTGTTCAAGGCTGATGCTGATCGTACTGCCTTCAGGGCTGTGCCTGATGGCATTGGAAAGCAGATTCGAGATGGCGCGCTGGATCATCAGGCGTTCGCCATTGATCCGGGCACGACCTGTCATCTGCAGGGCAATGTTCTTTTCCTCGGCTGACAAGGCAAAGAGTTCCACGACCTTGCTCACTTCTTCATCCAGATCGATCCGGCTGAAGGCGATGGGGGCCAACGGCTGGCTGACGCTGGCCAGAAACAGCATCTGAGACACCATGCGTGACATGCGCTCCAGCTCTTCGGTACAGGATTCAAGCACCTGCTTGTATTCGGCGGGCGGTCTTTCCCGGGAGAGCGTCACCTGGGCCTTGCCCATCAGGTTGTTCATGGGCGAGCGAAGTTCATGGGCCAGATCGTCCGAGAACTGGGTCAACTGCTGAACATCGCTGTCCAGGCGATGCAGCATGAAGTTGATTGCATGGGCCAGATTGCTCAGCTCATCGGGCAGGTCGCTGGTCTTGACCCGATGCGTCAGATCCCGGGCCGAGATCATCTGCGCCACCTTGCGAAAGGCCCGCAATGGCTTGAGACCGCGATGCACCACCCACCAGGCGACTGCGCCAACCAGCAGCAGAATCAGCGGCAAGGCGATCAGGGTCGAGGTCATGTAAGAGTGCAGCAAGGCAATATCGCTTTGCCGATCGAGCGACAGAAGCACGGTGACTTGCTGCCTGTCGCGCAATGTCACCAGCCTTGAGGCTATCAGCACCTTGCCGGTGTCCGGGCTGTTGGTGTTCATGGCCAGAATCTGTTCTGCCGTTGCAGGGCCCATGCTGAACAGCACATGTGTCGGCTCGGCCGGATCGATGATCGCCAGACTGAAATCGTCATGGCCCATGATCTGGTCACGCAGATTATGGGGGTTGAGCATGATATCTGCGCTGCTGGCCGTCTCGGTCAGGCTGTGCTCGATCTGCTTGAGCTTTTCTTCAAGGCTGTTGCTGGCCCGCAGATCCAGTTGGCGCGAGATGGCCAGCGAGGCCAGCGTCGCCATGACGATCACCAGAATGGCGCACATCAGGCTGACGGTCAGCCCCAGTTGCATGGACAGCCGCGTGGGTTTCATTCCCGGGACTCCAGCACGTAACCCACGCCGCGCAAGGTATGAATCAGCTTGTTGTCGAACGGATCATCGATCTTGGCTCGCAGGCGCCTGATGGAAACCTCTACCACGTTGGTGTCGCAATCGAAGTTCATGTCCCATACCAGAGAAATGATCTGGGTACGCGATAGAACCTCGCCGCTGTGGCGCATCAACAAATGCAGGAGTGCGAACTCCTTGGTGGTCAGGTCAATGCGCTGCTTGCCCCGGAATGCCCGGTGGCGACCCTGATCGAGTTCCAGATCGGCCACTTGCAGCACCTGAGGCACATTGGCCTGCTCGCTACGGCGCATCAGGGTGCGAATCCGGGCCAGCAGTTCGGGAAACTCGAACGGCTTGACCAGATAGTCGTCGGCTCCCGATTCCAGGCCCTTTATCTTTTCGTCGAGACGGCCGCGTGCGGTGACGATCATGACCCGTGTATTACTGGTCTTGCGCAACTGTGCCAGGACATCCCAGCCATCCATGCCCGGCAGATTGATGTCCAGAATGACCACGTCATAGATCTGTTGCTGGGCCAGGCAAAGGCCGTCGATACCCGTAGTGGCAACATCGACTACATAACCGCTTTCGGTCAGGCCCTGGTGCATGTATTCGGCAGTTTTCGGCTCGTCCTCGACCACAAGGATTCGCATGGTTGAATATCCTGTTTGAATGAAATCAGTAGATGCTGGAGCAGAAGGGATTCTGAAGTCTGTAGCGACTTCAGAGTCAATGCTGATGTGGTGCCTACTCTAAGGCCAAAGCGCCGCGTTTTTTTCAGATAACGAAATTGTAATTTTCCAGCAACCCCGCCGATAACTGCCATTCCCTAAAGTCCCTGCGTCAATCCCGGCAGCTCATGCTGTCCGGTGCAATCGCCTTTCAGGCGCGGATTCATGCAAGTGGGGAAGTACGACGTGCGCGGCTATCGAATCTTGAACGGCTCACCGGGCAGCAGGCCCGGCAGAATGAAAATCGGCCTTGCCTGTGTGCTGTTCCTGGCGGTTTTCAGCCAGAGTGCGGCAGCAGCACAAACACAGTCCATCACGCTGTCCGACGCTCTGGACACGGCCTTTTCCATGAACCCGGATCTGGCTGCCGCTCGCAGGGAAATCGATATCGCGCTTGGGGAACGCCAGCAGGCCGGGTTGATACCCAATCCCGAGCTGTCCTGGGAGATGGAAGACACCCGCAAGGCTACCAGCACCACAACCATCGCCATCAGTCAGGCGCTGGAGCTGGGTGGGAAGCGGGGCGCTCGGGTCGATGTCGCCAGTCGGGCTCAGGATGTCGCTGCGCTTGAACTTGAACAACGTGGCAATGCCTTGCGTAGTGAGGTGACTCAGGCCTTTTACGCGGCGTTGCGCGCCCAGGCAGGACTGGATCTTGCGCTGGAGTCCCAGGCACTGGCCGAGCGAGGGCTCAAGGTTGCCGAGGGCCGGATCCAGGCTGGCAAGTCCTCGCCTGTAGAAGCCACCCGGGCTCAGGTGCAACTGGCCGAAACCCGCCTGCAAGTGCGCCAGGCGCAGATCGCCAAATCGGCTGCCTGGCGCGAGCTGTCTCAGATCATGGGCCAGTCGCAGACTTCTTTCGAGCGTCTGCACTCCCCGAACCTGTCGCCGGGCAAGGCACCTCACGGGCCGACTCTGCTGAACGAAATCAAGCAGACCGCCGAGCTGCGTCTGGCCGAAACCCGTATAGCACTAGGCGAGGCGCAACTGGGTTCACAGAAGGCGCAACGTATTCCTGATCTCACCGTGAGTGTGGGCAGCCAATACAGCCGTGAAGACCGTGAGCGGGTCAATGTGGTCGGTTTTTCCGTGCCGATTCCATTGTTCGACCGCAATCAGGGCAATGTCCTGGCCGCCGCGCGGCGCGCCGATCAATCCCGTGACCTGCGCAATTCCGTGGAGTTGAAGCTGCGCACCCAGACGCAACTGGCGGTCGATCAGTGGGACACCGCGGCCCAGGAGGCCGAGTCGTTCACCAGAGTCATCCTGCCTGCCGCCCAGCAGGCCGTCGACACCGCAACCCGCGGCTTCGAAATGGGCAAGTTCGGTTTCCTGGAAGTGCTCGATGCACAGCGCACCCTGATTGCTGCACGCAGCCAGTACCTGGAGTCGTTGGCCCGCGCGGCTGATGCACGGGTCGTCATCGAACGCATTTACGGCGACTCGGGCCGTTTCCTCACTCAACTTCAATAGCCAGCGGTGGCCAGCGACAATGGCCCGTCAGGAGTCTTCATGAATAACAAACGCAACATTGCCGCTGCGGCGGCAGTGGTGGTTCTCATTGGCCTGGGCAGTCTGACCCTGGGTGGCGGTCAGTCTTTCTCCAATGCCTCCTCCGAACACGCCCATGACGATGAAAAGGAATCTTCTCACGGCCAGGAAAAAGGCCATGAAGGGGAAGGCCATGACGATCACGGGGATGAGCCAAAAGGCAAGGCGGCCGAAAAGGACGAGCATGGCGATGAAGGCCATGGAGAAAAAGGTCATGGAGAGGAGGGCCATGAAGAAGGCGTGCTGGAATTGAGCGAGGCCCAGATCAAGGCGGCAGGCATTGAGCTGGGCGTTGCCGCCCCTCGCCAGATGAGCACCTCCATCTCGTTCCCCGGTGAAATCCGTTTCGATGAAGATCGCACGTCACATGTGGTGCCAAGAGTCAGCGGTGTGGTGGAGGAGGTAAAAGCCGATCTTGGCCAGCAGGTCAGAAAGGGTCAGGTCCTGGCGGTGATTGCCAGCCAGCAGGTCTCGGAACAGCGCAGTGAGCTGAGTGCGGCGCAGCGTCGGGTTGAACTGGCCCGTCTGACATTCCAGCGCGAGAAAAAGCTCTGGGAAGACAAGATATCGGCCGAGCAGGATTACCAGCAGGCGCGTCAGGCCTTGCAGGAGGCGGAAATCGCCCTGAGCAATGCCCGGCAGAAAGTCAGTGCCATGGGCGCGGCAGGGAAGGCCACCGGCAATCGTTACGAACTCGTTGCGCCTTTCGATTCTGTGGTCGTTGAAAAGCATCTGGGGCTTGGTGAAGTGGTCAGCGAGAGCAGTAATGTTTTCACGCTCTCGGATCTGTCCCGGGTCTGGGCCACTTTTGGCGTGACGCCCAAGGATCTGGACAAGGTGATTGTCGGGCGCAATGTCAGAGTCAGTTCACCGGACATGAATGCCGAAGTCGAGGGCCAGGTGAGCTATGTCGGCAACCTGCTGGGTGAGCAGAGCAGGGCCGCGACGGTGCGGGTGAAACTCGCGAATCCTCAGGGCGCCTGGCGTCCCGGACTGTTTGTCTCGATTGCGGTGGCGGCTCACACCAGCGAGGTCGCGGTCAGCATTCCCGAAGAAGCGATCCAGACCGTTGAAGACAAGCCTTCGGTCTTTGTGCGTACGCCACAGGGGTTCCAGGTCCAGCCTGTGACGCTCGGGCGCAGCGACAGCGGCTATGTGGAAGTGCTCAAGGGGCTGGCAGTCGATACGCAAGTCGCAACTGCCGGCAGTTTCGTCCTCAAGTCGGAGCTGGGCAAGGGCTCGGCCGAGCATGCCCATTGATCCGCTACGCACGAGAACTCTTCCATGTTTGAACGCCTGATTCAATTTGCCATAGAGCAGCGCATTGTCGTCATGCTGGCGGTCCTGCTGATGGTGGGGCTCGGCATTGCCAGCTACCAGAAGCTGCCCATCGATGCGGTGCCCGATATCACCAACGTCCAGGTGCAGATCAATACCGCTGCACCGGGTTTTTCTCCGCTGGAAACCGAGCAACGCATTACCTTTGCCATCGAAACCGCCATGGCCGGATTGCCGGGCCTGAAGCAGACCCGCTCGCTGTCGCGCTCCGGGTTGTCTCAGGTCACGGTGATTTTCGAGGATGGCACCGACCTGTTTTTCGCCCGCCAACAGGTCAGCGAACGCTTGCAGACTGCCAGGGAGCAGTTGCCTGAAAACATCGATGCCATGATGGGGCCTGTCTCCACCGGTCTCGGGGAAATATTCCTCTGGACGGTGGAGGCCAGGGAGGGGGCGCTGAAAGAGGATGGCACGCCTTATACGCCTACTGACCTGCGGGTCATTCAGGACTGGATCATCAAACCACAACTGCGCAATGTGCCGGGTGTCGCCGAGATCAATACCATTGGCGGCTTTGCCAAGCAGTACCAGATCGCGCCCGATCCGAAAAAGCTGGCCGCCTACAGGCTGACGCTCAACGACCTGATCGTGGCCCTTGAGCGCAACAACGCCAACGTCGGCGCTGGTTACATCGAGCGTGGTGGTGAGCAACTGGTGATTCGCGCGCCGGGGCAACTGGCCAATGAACTCGATATCGCCAATATCGTGATTGCCAATGTGCAGGGCACGCCGATCCGGGTGAGCCATGTCGCCGATGTGGTGATCGGCAAGGAGCTGCGTTCCGGTGCTGCAACCGAGAACGGCCGTGAAGTCGTGCTGGGCACGGTCTTCATGCTGATCGGCGAGAACAGTCGCAGCGTCTCTCAGGCGGTAGCCGCGAAGCTGACCGAGATCAATCGTTCGTTGCCCAAGGGCGTCGTGGCGGTTACGGTTTATGACCGTACCAATCTGGTCGAGAAGGCCATTGCCACGGTCAAGAAGAATCTGATCGAGGGCGCGATTCTGGTCATCGCCGTCCTGTTCCTGTTTCTGGGCAACATTCGTGCGGCCCTGATCACCGCCATGGTCATTCCACTGGCCATGCTCTTTACCTTCACCGGCATGTTTGCCAACAAGGTCAGTGCCAACCTGATGAGTCTGGGGGCGCTGGACTTCGGCATTATTGTCGATGGCGCGGTGGTCATCGTTGAGAACTCGATTCGCAGGCTGGCTCATGCCCAGCAGCGCCATGGCCGCATGCTGACCCGCTCCGAACGTTTCCATGAAGTCTTTGCCGCTGCACGTGAGGCACGGCGACCGCTGATTTTCGGTCAGTTGATCATCATGGTCGTGTACCTGCCGATCTTTGCCCTGACAGGTGTCGAAGGCAAGATGTTTCACCCGATGGCTTTTACTGTGGTCATTGCCCTGCTGGGGGCGATGATTCTGTCCGTGACTTTCGTGCCCGCCGCCATTGCCATGTTCGTCACCGGCAAGGTGAAGGAAGAGGAAGGCGTGGTCATGCGTACGGCCCGGCAGCGTTATGCACCGGTTCTGGACTGGGTGCTTGGCCACCGTACCCTGGCGTTCGGCATGGCGTTTGCGGTTATCGCCGTCTCTGGTGTCGCTGCCAGTCGAATGGGCAGTGAATTCATCCCCAGCCTGAGTGAAGGTGACTTCGCCTTGCAGGCCTTGCGTGTTCCGGGCACCAGCCTGACCCAGTCGGTGGACATGCAGCAGCGTCTCGAGAAAGCCATCATCGAACGCATGCCGGAAGTGGAGCGCGTGTTCGCCCGGACAGGGACTGCGGAAATCGCCGCCGACCCGATGCCGCCGAATATTTCCGATAGCTATGTGATGCTCAAGCCTGCCGACCAATGGCCTGATCCGAAGAAGTCCCGAGAGACACTGATTGCCGAATTGCAGGCCGCCGCTGCCAGCGTGCCGGGCAGTAACTACGAGCTGTCCCAGCCGATTCAGTTGCGCTTCAACGAGCTGATTTCAGGCGTGCGCAGCGATGTGGCGGTGAAAGTGTTTGGCGATGATATGGACGTGCTCAATCAGACGGCCAACAGGATTGCCGCAACGCTGCAGAAGGTCAGTGGCGCCTCGGAGGTCAAGGTCGAACAGACTACCGGCCTGCCGGTGCTGACGATCAATATCGATCGCGACAAGGCTGCCCGTTATGGTTTGAACATGGGCGATGTACAGGATGCCATTGCCATTGCTGTCGGTGGGCGTCAGGCCGGTACGTTGTATGACGGGGATCGCCGTTTCGACATGGTAGTGCGCTTGTCCGAAAAGCTGCGCACCGATGTGAACGGGCTCTCGAACCTGCTGATTCCCGTTCCGGCAAGCCCGGTCAGCGGCAATTCACAGATCGGCTTCATTCCCTTGTCTCAGGTGGCGAGCCTGGATCTGATCCTTGGGCCTAATCAGATCAGTCGCGAGAACGGCAAACGGCTGGTCATCGTCAGCGCCAACGTACGGGGCAGGGATCTTGGCTCGTTCGTGGAAGAGGCCGGGCAATCCATTGGTGAGCAGGTGACGATCCCGCCGGGGTACTGGACCAGTTGGGGCGGGCAGTTCGAGCAGCTTCAATCGGCGGCCCAGCGTCTGAAAATCGTGGTGCCTGTGGCGTTGCTGATGGTGCTGGCGTTGCTGTTCATGATGTTCAACAACCTCAGGGACGGCTTGCTGGTCTTTACCGGCATTCCCTTTGCCTTGACGGGCGGTATTCTGGCGCTATGGCTGCGTGACATCCCCTTGTCGATCTCTGCCGGGGTCGGATTCATTGCTCTGTCCGGTGTTGCTGTCCTGAACGGTCTGGTGATGATTGCCTTCATTCGTAACCTTCGGGAAGAAGGCTTCAGTCTGGCCAAAGCCATCCATGAAGGTGCTCTGACAAGGTTGCGTCCGGTGTTGATGACCGCGCTGGTTGCCTCTCTGGGCTTTATCCCCATGGCCCTGGCCACAGGTACGGGTGCTGAGGTGCAAAGGCCTCTGGCTACCGTCGTGATCGGCGGAATACTGTCGTCGACCATTTTGACCTTGCTGGTTTTGCCAGCCCTCTATCAGTGGGCTTATCGTCGAGAAGAATAAGCAGGCAAGTTGCTAGAAAGGCTCATGGCGGGTGACTGTCATGAGCTTTTTTATGTAGGGTTTATAGAGTGATTACAGAATGGTAATGCTCACGTAACGTTCTCGAAAGTGTCTGATTGCTACAGTGAGTCATCACTCAAGAGGAATCGGAAGATGAATGTTATCAAACTGTCTGTTCTTGCTTTTGCACTTGCCTCGCCACTGACTTCATATGCCTTCAGCTCTGCGGATCTTCAAGGTGAAGAGCGGAGCAGGGTGCATCAACTCAAGGTCGAGGACTATGCAGCCAAGGCACAGAAGACAGTTCCGCAAATTCAGAACTATGCCTACGGCATGAAACTGGACATTGCCAAGGTGGTCGTCAAAACGCCAGCGCCCAAGACCTGCGGTATCAACTCCAAATTGATGACGTATGAAGACTCCCAGGGCGAGCTGAATACGTTGCGCTACAAGGTGTTGAGCGATTGTGCCGGCAAGAACTGATGGTCACGTACTGGTCTGAAAACCACGTTTTTACAGATGAAAACAAACAGAAACAATTGGCGCTTAAAAGTATGCCGGGTGGCATATTTTCGTCGAATGACTGTATTGCTACATTGAGTTTCAATTAAACAGGAGACGATAGATGAAAGCTTTAAAGTTGTCCGTTCTTGCCTTTGCACTTGTTTCGCCACTGACTTCGTATGCGTTCAGTACAACGGACTTGCGGGACAGTGAAGAGCGCAGTAAAGCACACCAGGCCAAGGTCGAGGAATATGCGGCCAAGACACAGAAGCCCGTTCCCGTCATACAGAACTATGCCTACGGAATGAAGCTGGATGTTGCCAAGGTCGTGATCAAGACCCCGGCGCCTGGCGATTGCGGGATCAACTATAAGTTCATGACTTATGAAGACTCGCAAGGCGATCTCAATACACTGAGTTACAAGGCAATAACTGAGTGTGCTGGTAGAAACTGATGTCTGTAGACCAATAAGCGGCTGGTGCATGTGCGCCAGCCGCTTATTGCATTCCTGGCGGCTACGCCCATCCGGCTCGGGGCGCACCGTCAGCCTTGAACACCAGGGCTTTCAAGCCGCCCTCGATACGGGCATCGGGAAATTCGGGCGGATTTTCCAGGCGTTGCTCGAAGCGCAATTCCGGGGCTTCAACCGCTGTGTGCCGGATCAGAAAATCCGTGCCGACAGCCGGATCGTTCATACAGGCCAGCACCGTTCCATCCTCGGTCAGCAGTTCCGGCAAGCGGCGCAGAACCCGTTGATAATCCTTGTCGAGCATAAAGCTGCCTTTCTGGAATGACGGCGGGTCTATGATCACCAGATCATAAGGGCCCGAGCGCGTGACCTTGGCCCAGGACTTGAACAGATCGTGGCCCAGAAAGCTGACCCTGCTCAGATCATGGCCATTGAGCCGATGATTCTCCCGGCCACGGTTCAATGCTGCCTTGGCCATGTCCAGATTCACCACATGATCGGCACCGCCAGCAATGGCAGCGACCGAAAAGCCACAGGTATAGGCGAAAAGATTGAGCACCCGCTTGCCCTTGGCCTGGGAACGAACCCATTCGCGGCCATAACGCATGTCCAGAAACAGTCCGCTGTTCTGTTTCTTGCCGAAATCCACCTTGTAGCGCAGCTCGTTCTCGGTGATGACCCATTCGTCCATCAACTCGCCCAGAAGGCATTGCATGGTGCTTTGTGGCAGATAGCGATGTTGCAGCAACAGCGTATGGGCCTGGCTCTGTTGCCATTGAGAGGAGTGCGTCAGTTCCAGCAGCAGTCGGGTCAGTGCCTCCAGCTCTGATTCCAGTGGCTCTCGAAACAGGGAAACCAGCACCACACCCTGCATCCAGTCGACGGTAATGTGTTCAAGCCCCGGCCACACTCTGCCGCGTCCATGAAACAGGCGACGGGTTTCATCGGGCACGCTGCTCAAGGCATCGAGTACGTGCTGTTGCAGGGTGGCAAGCGCATCAGGGGTCATGAGGAGGGTCGGCAGTGAAAGGGCACGTATGGTAAACGCATTTCAAGCGACGCTGAAATGGAATAGCAATGCAGTTGCGTCAGCGTGGCATATAGCGGCGTTGCCAGCGATGGGGGATCTTCAGTGATACAACTCCCAGCAAGGCTGAGAATACGCCGCTGACCAGCAGCGCGTTGAGAGCCATGTGTCGTTCAAGCACGGCACCGATGACGGCCCCGATAAACATGCCTGCCCAGGGGACAAGTTGAATCCGCCAGCCATCTCGGCGCTCACCGAGCATCCGGCGTCCCAGGCCACGTCCGAAACGTGACAGCGCACCGGTCACGTAGGTCAGGCCAACTGGAAGTCCATTGACCTGTTCGACAGCGGCATTGAGCATGCCCATGGCCAGAATGGCCCAGACAAGTGCCAGAATATGCGTATCCATCGGCCAGGCCGCAGCAGCATAGAGCAATGTCGCGACGCTGAGCAGCAAGGGCAGGGCGCGTCTGCCACCCAGGCGGGCAACGATGACGCCCAGGGCATTGCCTGCAATAAAGACCACAATGGCCAGTATCAGGCGAGTGGTGGTCCCCGAGTCCCCGTCACTGATGGCGACGGCCAGGCGAGTGGTGTTGCCACTCATGAATGAAACGAAATCCCCGGTGGCCATGAAGCCTATTGCGTCGGTCATGCCGGCCAATACTGACAGGCTGGCCGCCAATGTCATACCGACCCTGCCACGCCATTTCTGCATGCTCAGGTGTCGGGAGCTGGTGTTGATCTTGGTGGCAGTTGGCAACATGGATGACTCTCTGGAGCAGACCGTGCGTTGCGAGGGGGCGTGTTCACTGCGGTTTGGTGCGTACGATCCTTTTCGCCTTGACCTCGTCCGCATAAGCCTTGAGCTGGTCGGCATCGCCGTAGAGCCGATTGACCAACTGCAGAATGGCAGTCACATCGACATCTTTCATGTCAGAGGCGAGCTTGAGAATTTCATCTGCCGTTTTTTCGAGATTGGAGGCCGTGCCCTTCAGGTGCCGCTTCAGCTCCTGGGTCGGCTTATTGAGAGCCATATATGTTCCTGTCAGATAAATGTATGAACTCCATGCCCAGAGAATGGCTTTTTCTACGGTAACAAGCAATCCGCGGGCGGTATCTGACAGTCATGAAGGAAAGGCAGGCAGTCCTTTGCCGGTGATCAATCGTCGCGGGTCAGGACTTCCAGCAGTTCTATTTCAAACGTCAGATTGGAGCCGGGCTGGATATGAGCGCCCATCTTTCTGTCGCCGTAGCCAAGGTGAGCCGGGACGAAGAGCTTGCGTTTACCGCCCACCTTCATTCCCATCAGGCCCAGGTCCCAGCCTTTGATGACCCGGCCGGTCCCAATCACGCACTGGAATGGCTTGCCGCGTTCATGTGATGAGTCGAAGACGGTGCCATCGTCCAGAACGCCAGTGTAATGGGTCGTGATCAAGGCTCCTTTGACCGCTTCCTTGCCGTCCCCGATATGCAGGTCGGTAATCTCCAGTTCGTTGCTCATGGTGTGATTGTCCAGTGGTGGTCGGGGCTGCTTTCTCGCAGAAAAGCCCTTGGGTGGCAAGTTGCGCAAACGAAAACGGGGAAGTTTTCACTTCCCCGTCCGGTGGTTGCAGAGCGTGGCATCACAGATTCTGTGTGCTGATCACCATGGCCTGGGCGATATTGGCCTTCTGCTCTTCGGTAAAGTGATCCCAGACGTTGACCTTGGCGTAGTAGCCAAGCCCTGCCAGGCAATACAGGCTCAAGGTGAGCACGATGAAGATCGAGATGAAGGTCCAGCGGCCTTGCTCGTCTTCACGGTTGAAATCACGGGAGTAGGGGGTGTCTGCAGAGCGGCGGGACGCAAGCACCGAGGAAAGACGTTTGAACCATTGGAACAGATGAATCACAACAAGCCGCAGCATTGGAAATAGCCTCAATATCGGAAAACGGAGCTGGCTTTACGGCTCAGTGGGCCGCAAAGCAAAAGCTGAAAACGCAAAAAGCCCGTCGGGGACGGGCTTTCTTTTTATAAGTCTGTTCAAGTCATGTGGGATTTCGCGACAACACAGGCTGGCTGTCCATGTTCGATTTCGCACTCGCTTGACGATATTCCAACATTTTAAGACAAATGGAGGGCAGCAGCTACCGTCTGGTCGCCGTCCTCAGACAACTGGTCGCCTTTGGGCGTGCGACATAGTGTCGCTGCCGGGAGCTTGTCCGTGATTCAAGTCAATCTTTGTAATACTTATTCGACGGGTGAAATATCTTTTTCTATTGTAGGATCTCATCCCGCATTAATTTTCAGGATCATATGAATACCCCTCAGGAGCCTCCTGGTCGCTCTGCTTCATCTACACCCTCTCTCTGCTCGCGTGCCCACGCCTCGTTATCGAGTGGATCACTTCATTCAAGCACTGGTTTCTTCACTCTCTTGCAGGGTGTTCGCCCCGTCAGCCTTTTGCCCACCGGATTTACCGAGCCAAGCCCGGTAACGCTGCGCAGTGCATGCTTGATTCTGCCGATGACATCCTCCCGCTACTTTTTGCACGAGACTGAATGATTCCTATGGAATGGATTACTGACCCCACGGCATGGCTTGGCCTGCTTACCCTGATTGTGCTGGAACTGGTGCTGGGTATCGACAACCTGGTGTTCATTGCCATCCTGGCCGACAAGTTGCCTCCCGAGCAGCGTGACAAGGCTCGGGTGATCGGTCTGTCCCTGGCGCTGATCATGCGACTTGGCCTGCTGGCGAGCATCTCCTGGATGGTGACGCTGACCGAGCCGCTGTTCGAGATCTTCGGCCACAGTTTCTCCGGACGTGACCTGATCATGTTGTTCGGTGGTGTGTTCCTGCTGTTCAAGGCCACGATGGAGTTGCATGAGCGACTTGAAGGCCATGTCAGCCAGCGTGCCGGTAATGCCACCTATGCCATGTTCTGGCCTATCGTGGCGCAGATCGTGGTGCTGGATGCCGTGTTCTCGCTGGATGCCGTGATCACTGCGGTCGGTATGGTCGAACAGCTGTCGGTCATGATGATTGCCGTGATTTTCTCCATCGGCCTGATGCTGGTTGCCAGCAAACCGCTGACCAAGTTCGTCAACAGCCACCCGACTGTCATCATGCTGTGTCTGGGCTTCCTGATGATGATCGGTTTCAGCCTGACTGCAGAAGGCCTTGGTTTCCATATACCCAAAGGCTATCTGTATGCCGCCATTGGCTTCTCGATCCTGATCGAGGTGTTCAACCAGATTGCTCGCAAGCGCAGCAAGAAGTCTGCTCATGGTCATCTGCCGCGTCGTGAGCGCGCAGCCCATGCGGTGATGCGTCTGCTGGGCGGACGCAAGCTGGAGGCCGGTGAAGTTGACGAGGAAATCATCGAGATGGTCGAGGGCGAAGGCACCGAGCCGGTCTTTGACCGTCGCGAGCGGGTCATGATCAGCGGGGTCCTGCAACTGGCCGAGCGCCCGGTGCGTACTGCCATGACGCCGCGTACCGAGGTCGATTACATCGATATCGGTGACGATGCAGAGAAAATCCGCCTCAAGCTGATGCACTCGTCATATTCCAGATTGCCGTTGATCGGCGAGGCTGGCATTGATGAGCCGTTAGGCTTCGTGCACAAGAAGGAGCTGCTGAAGGAAATCCTGGCGGGTAACGAACCGGACCTGCGCCTGATGAGCCGCAAGGCGATCAACCTGCTGGATAACTTCACGATCCTCAATGCTCTGGAACAGATGCGCAAAGAGTCGACTCACATCGCATTCGTGGTCAATGAGTTCGGCGACTTCATCGGTGTCCTGAGCATGACCGATATTCTGGAATCCATCGCCGGTCAGCTGCCCGATGCCAGTGAAGTGGAAGGGCCGGATATCGTGCCGCAGGGTGAGGACTTCCTGGTTTCGGGTGCCTTGAACCTGAGCCTGATCCGTGAACGGACCGGTTTTCAGGCCAAGGCCACCGATGACTACCAGACGCTGGCCGGTCTGGTCATGAGTCTTCTGGATCGTTTGCCGGTGATCGGTGACAACCTTGACTGGCAAGGCTGGCAACTCAAGGTTGTCGGTGTCGAGGAGCGCCGTGTGACACGGGTTCTGCTGCAAAGGCAGCCTGATGCGCAAACCTCTTAAACGTCTCTGAACGCTGGGCAGGGCGGGCTTTTAACCCGCTCTGTCCACGTTTTGCTGTCGGTGGTCAGGCAAGCCTGCACGGTCAGCGATGCTTGGTCTATCCTGCCTCATTCCCTGTGGTTTCAACCTGCAGTCAACCACGTCCACAAACGGAGACTGCCATGGCCACTGCCTTTCTGTTCAATCCCAACCTGACCTATGACGTCGTTTCTACCCGCAAGGCCTACCCGATCTGGCGTATTCGGGAACGCAAGGTCTATGCCTATCTGGAGCATGATCCACGCCGCGACTGGAGCGGCGAGATCGGCACCCTGAGCCTGGGAACCCCGCAGCGTCTGGTTGATCATGACGGGCAAACCATCGCCTATATCGTCGGTGCCGAGGTGCGCGATACCAAGGGGCGAAGGTTTTCCCTTAACGAAGTCAAGGACTGAGCAGGCTAGCGGCGCTTGGGGCGGGACACCACGGATTCGATATTCTTGCGTCCGATCAGCTTTGGCTGGGCAGGCTCCTGGACTTGCTGCTCATCGATCAGCCATTTGAACATCACCAGACAATCCACCAGTCCCAACTGCCGATGGCGATAGGCGCGTGGCAAGCGCCCTACGGTTGCGAAGCCGAGTTTGCTCCACAAGGCAACCGCCGCCTCATTGGTGGACACCACCGAATTGAACTGCATGGCCAGGAAGCCGCTTTCACGAGCCAGTTGCTGGGAGTGCTCGCACATCAGGCGGGCCACGCCACGTCCGCGTGCGGCTTCGGTCACCATGTAGCCGCAATTGCTGACATGGCTTCCGGGGCCAGCGGCGTTGGCCTTGAGGCAATAACTGCCCAGCAACTGACCATCCTCTTCTGCGACCAGCGTATGCAAGGGCAATTCCATCCACAGAGCGCGCGCCTGTTCCCGAGTCAGTGCCGGATCATAGGCATAGGTTTCCTGTGCCACCACGACAGCCTGAAACGTGGGCCAGAAAATATCGAAGTCGTCGCGGGTCATCGGGCGAATCTGAATCATAAGGGTCCTTGCAGAAGGGCATACAGCATGTGGCTCGCCAGTATCAGGCGGGTAGATTTTGCCTGAGCCCCAGACTGTTTTGCACCCTTATGATTCCTGGCATACCTCGCAACGCGCAGCCCGCTTGCGATTCAGTGCCAGAAATTGCGGTTGTGCCAGCAGTTGTCCAGGCTTGTCTGTATCTGCCGTTTGCAAGGAGCCCGGTAACAAGGGGATTGCAGGCGTTCCAATGCCGGGGCAGGCCGCTTCATTGGTCCTGACCAGCGGCCCGTTGATGCTCACGCCGCTGTGATCGAGCTTGATAAAGCTGCCGCCGACCTTGAGGGTCAGTTCCATGCCCGCGTCGATCACCAGCCTGTCGCCGGACTTGATGTGGATTTCCTCACCGGC
>JAAIGF010223116.1_pt1 | contig 46553 bp, 39 predicted proteins | sample 6487441 | NCBI WGS metagenome assembly JAAIGF01 (sample SAMN13974129, study PRJNA590717) | phyllosphere metagenome | biome: pepper field; feature: multiple bacterial spot infested pepper fields; material: pepper leaves; isolation source: leaves from pepper fields | host: Capsicum annuum ...
CACCCAGTTCGACAAGAACGACGTGGAAGAAGTCGGGCTGGTGAAGTTCGACTTCCTCGGCCTGCGCACGCTGACCATCATCGACTGGGCGGTCAAGGCGATCAATGCACGGCATGAGCGTGCAGGCATCCCGCCGGTGGACATCGCCGCCATCCCCCTGGACGATGCGCCGACCTACAAGGACATCTTCGCCTCGGGCAACACCGGCGCGGTGTTCCAGTTCGAATCCTCGGGCATGCGCCGGCTGCTGAAGGACGCCCGGCCGGACCGCTTCGAAGACCTGATCGCGCTCGTCTCGCTGTACCGCCCGGGCCCGATGGATCTGATTCCCTCTTTCGTGGATCGCAAGCATGGCCGCGAGGACGTGGAATACCCCGATCCACGCACCGAGCCGATCCTGCGCGACACCTACGGCATCATGGTGTACCAGGAGCAGGTGATGCAGATGGCGCAGATCGTCGGCGGTTATTCGCTGGGCGGCGCCGATCTGCTGCGGCGTGCGATGGGCAAGAAGGTGCCGGCGGAAATGGCCAAGCACCGCGAGATCTTCCGCGAAGGCGCCGCCAAGGGGGGCGTGGAGGGCCCCAAGGCGGACGAGATCTTCGACCTGATGGAGAAGTTCGCCGGCTACGGTTTCAACAAGTCGCACGCCGCCGCGTATGCACTGGTCAGCTACCAGACCGCATGGCTGAAACGGCATTATCCTGCCGAGTTCATGGCCGCGACGCTGTCTTCGGACATGGACAACACCGAGAAGGTGGTCGGCTTCCTGGACGAAGTACGCAACCTGGGACTGACGGTGCTGCCGCCGAAGGTCAACCAGTCCGCCTTCATGTTCGAGGCGGCCACCCCGGACACCATCCAGTACGGGCTTGGCGCGATCAAGGGCGTGGGCCAGGGCGCGTGCGAAGCGGTGGTCGACGAACGGCTGCGTGCTGGCCACTACACCGACCTGCTGGATTTCTGCACGCGGGTAGGCTCGGCAAAACTCAACCGGCGCACGCTGGAGGCGATGATCAACTGCGGCGCGCTGGACGAGCTCGGGCGCAACCGTGCTTCGCTGATGCTGCAGCTGCCGGAGGTGGTCAAGGCCACCGAGCAGATGGCACGCGAGCGTGCTTCGGGGCAGAACTCGCTGTTCGGCGGTCCCGACCCGGGCGCGCCGGCGATCCACCTGGAGCTGCAGGAAACCGACGAATGGCCGCTGCTGCAGCGGCTGACCGGCGAGCGCGACACGCTTGGCTTCTATCTCAGTGGCCATCCGTTCGACCCGCATCGCGACGATGTCCGCGACCTGGTCGGCAACGACCTGGGTGCGGTGGAGAAGATCTGGAGCGCCAACAGTGGTGGCGGTGGCGGTGGCGAGAAGCGCTGGCGTCCGGAAGTGCAGACGGTGTTGGCCGGCCAGGTGGTGGGCGTGCGCCGCAAGGGCGAGAGCCAGATCTTCATCCAGCTGGAAGACGGGCGTGGCCGCGTGGAATGCAGCGCGTTCTCCGACACCATGGCCGAGTTCGGCCACCTGATGACCAAGGACCGCATCCTGGTGGTGAAGGGTGGGCTGCGCGAGGATGAGTTCAACGGCGGTTTCGCGCTGCGCATCCGCCAGTGCTGGGATTTCGACGAGGTGTGCGCGAACTATGCCACGCGCCTGTCGCTGCGGCTGGACCTGCGCCGCCAGCGCCCGGTGTGGGAACGCATCAATGCCCTGCTGGACCGTCACCGCCCTGGCCGCACGCCCCTGCGCCTGGACCTGCTGCTGCAGGCCGAGGACGGCGCCGTCGCCGGCATGCTGGACGTGGGGGGCGAATGTGCGGTGCGGGTGGATTCACGGCTGATGGACGCGCTGCGTGCCGATCCTGCGGTCCGTACGCTGAAGGTACGCTACAGCCCGCCATGGGCCAGCTGACCTGCAGCGGCGATGGCGGTGCCGTGACGGCTGCGCTACGGTGAACGGCACCAGACGAGGGCGTACGGGGCATTCCCGCGCCTTCGGCTAAACTTCCCTCCTTTCTTTACACGACGGCTTCCGATGAATCCGAACTACCTCGACTTCGAGCAACCCATCGCCGACCTGGAAGCGAAGATCCAGGAGCTGCGCAGCGCCAGTGCCGGCCCGGCCGTCAACGTCGAAGCCGAAGTGCATGCCCTGCAGGACAAGCTGCGGCTGCGCACCGCGCAGATCTTCCGCAACCTCACCTCGTGGCAGGTGCTGCAGCTGGCGCGTCACCCGTCGCGGCCGTATACGCAGGATTACCTGCGCCTGATGTGCGATGACTTCCAGGAACTGGCAGGCGACCGCGCCTTCGCCGATGACAAGGCGATCATCGGTGGGCTTGCCCGCATCAACGGCCGTCCGCTGATGGTCATCGGTCACCAGAAGGGCCGCGACACCAAGGAGAAGATCAAGCGCAACTTCGGCATGCCCAAGCCGGAGGGTTACCGCAAGGCGCTGCGCCTGATGAAGATGGCCGAACGTTTCGGCCTGCCGGTATTGACCCTGATCGATACCGCTGGCGCCTGGCCGGGCATCGACGCCGAATCACGCGGCCAGTCCGAAGCCATCGCACGCAATCTGATGGAGATGGCCGAGCTGAAGGTGCCGGTGATCTGCACGGTGATCGGCGAAGGCGGTTCCGGCGGCGCGCTGGCGCTGGGCGTGGGCGACCGCACGATCATGCTGGAGTACAGCGTGTATTCCACCATCAGCCCGGAAGGCTGCGCATCGATCCTGTGGAAGGATGCCGGCAAGGCCAAGGATGCCGCCGAACAGCTGGGCCTGACCGCGCCGCGCCTGAAGTCGCTCGGCTTGGTGGACAAGGTGGTTCGCGAACCGACCGGCGGCGCGCACCGTAACCCCAACCAGATGGCCCGGCGCCTGAAGGCCGTGCTGCTCAATGAACTGGACGCGCTGCAGGCGCTGCCCACCGGGCAGCTGCTGGAGCAGCGCTACAAGCGCCTGCGCGGCTACGGCGCGTACGAAGCCGCGTAGCGCCGGGCTCTGCCCGGCTGGAATGCCATCTCACAGCGGGGCAGAGCCCCACTCTATCCGGCTCAGAACGGCTTGGCCAGGACCAGCCATACCACCGGGATGAAGGCCAGCAGCGGGATCTCGTTGATCCAGCGCAGCGCGCGCGATGACGGCAATGCACGGCCCTTCGCCACGCCCTTCAGCAGCCGCCCGGTCCAGACGAAGTACACCAGCAGCAGGGCGACCAGCCCCAGCTTTGCATGCAGCCAGCCCGCCGCACCCGGCGCGACCATGGTTGGAAAGCCTGGCAACACCCGATAGCCCAACCACAACGCCACGCCCAGCACCAACGCCAGGCCGAACATCGAATGCCCGAAGCGGTACAGACGCATGCCCATCAGCTGCAGCCGCTCGACCACGGCCACCTGTCCCGCCGCCTCGGCGATGTTCACCAGGATGCGCGGCAGATAGAACACCGTGGCCATCCAGGCCACCACGAATACCAGGTGGAACGTCTTGATCCAGTAATACGACTGCATGCGCTCGCTCCGGTAGCTGGCGTAGGATGGACGCCATTTTCACCGATGCGCCCCGCCCCGTACATGGACAAGAAGACCTACGACGCCGCCTACTTCCAGCAATGGTACCGCCGCGCCGACATCGGCGGCAGCGCGCGCCTGAGCCGCAAGGTCGCACTGGCGGTGGCTACCGCGGAATACTATCTGGAGCGGCCCATCCGCAGCGTGCTGGACATCGGCTGCGGCGAAGGCGCCTGGCGCGCGCCGCTGCTGAAGCTGCGCCCGAAGCTGCAGTATCTTGGTTTCGACAGCAGCGAGTATGCGGTCACACGCTTCGGCCGCACCCGCAACCTGCACCCTGCCGCCTTCGGCGACTTCGCATGGCTGCGTCCCTGCGCACCGGTGGACCTGCTGGTCTGCTCGGATGTCATGCATTACGTGCCCGACCGGGAGCTGCGCGCCGGACTGGATGGACTGGCGGATCTCACCGGCGGAATCGCCTTCCTGGAAACCTTCGCCGCCGAAGACGATTTCGAGGGCGACCACGAAGGATTCCAGGCGCGTCCGGCACGCTGGTATGTCCGCGAGCTGGGCAAGCGCGGACTGCAGCCGGCAGGGTCGCACTGCTGGCTGGGGCCGCAGCTGGCCAGCGAAGCCTCGGCGCTGGAACGTCCGGGGCGCTGATCCGGCGATAGCTGAATAGGGCAACTGTGTCGCACTTAACCTGCCGGCCTCGTAGATGGGTTATGCTGCGCGGCAACATAAGTCCATACATATTGGCTCGTCATGCTCTATCAGCTGCATGAATTGACTCGCAACCTGCTGGCTCCCTGGGTTCACCAGGCGCAGGCCAATGCCCGCTTTTTCACCAATCCCGGCCATTGGTGGTCGCAGATGCCCGGCGCCGACCGCCTGGCGGCGATGAACGAGCTGTTCCATCGCCTCGGCAAAGATTATGAGAAGCCCGAATGGGGCATCAACGAAATCGAGGTGGAAGGCGAGCGCGTACCGATCGTCGTCCACGAAGAGGTCAGCAAGCCGTTCTGCAAGCTGCTGCGTTTCAAGCGCCACAGCAACGAAGCCGAGCAGCTGCACACCATGATCAACCAGCCTTTCGTGCTGGTGGTCGCGCCACTGTCCGGACACCATGCCACCCTGCTGCGCGATACCGTGCGCACGCTGCTGCGCGACCATCGCGTCTACGTTACCGACTGGGTGGACGCACGCATGGTGCCGGCCAGCGAGGGCGATTTCGGGCTGGACGATTATGTCGAGTACATCCAGGAGTTCATTCGCCATCTCGGTGTCGAGCGCCTGCACGTGGTCAGTGTGTGCCAGCCGACGGTGCCGGTGCTGGCCGCGGTTTCACTGATGGCCGGACGCGGTGAACCCACACCGCGCTCGCTGGTGATGATGGGTGGCCCGATCGATGCCCGCTGCAGCCCGACCGCAGTGAACAACCTGGCCACGCAGAATCCGCTTTCCTGGTTCGAAAACAACGTCATCCACAGCGTGCCGCCGGGTTATCCGGGCGCGGGACGACGCGTGTACCCGGGATTCCTGCAGCACGCGGGATTCCTGTCGATGAATCCCAGCCGCCATTTCAGTTCGCACTGGGATTTCTATACCGATCTGGTCAAGGGCGACCTGGAAGACGCCGATGCGCACCGTCGCTTCTACGACGAGTACAACGCCGTGCTGGACATGCCGGCCAGCTACTATCTGGACACGATCAGGACGGTGTTCCAGGATTTCCTGCTGCCGCGTGGCGAGTGGTACATCAAGGGTGAAAAGGTCGATCCGTCGGCCATCCGCGATACGGCGCTGCTGAGCATAGAAGGCGAGCTGGACGACATCGCCGGCCTGGGCCAGACCGAGGCGGCGCACGCGCTGTGCACCGGCATACCCGCCAGGCACCGGGAACACTTCATCGTGGAAGGTGCCGGTCATTACGGCATCTTCAGCGGCCGCCGCTGGCGCGAAGTGGTGTATCCGAAGGTGCGCGACTTCTTCGCCGCGCATGCCCAGGCACCTGCCGCGAAGGCAACGAGGAAGAAAAGCAACGTCACTCCGCTGCGACGCAAGGCGGGGTAATCGGCCAGCGGTGGGTGAGTGCCTGCGTGGGCACCCGCCCCAGGTCCTGTGCAACGTTACAGGCGCACCAGCAGCTGTTTGGCAAGCAGCCCGTGCAGCCTGCCGATTCCGCGTGCCAGATGCATCGTCAGCAGCAACAGCAGCGCCCCGGCCAGGGCAAGCAGCGGTGTGGCCGCCATCGGCAGCACATTGGTGCCATCGATATAGATGCTGGGCACGCTGGCATCGAACAGTGCCGCCACTGGCGACCATATGAAGGCCAGTGACACCGCCAGAAGCGTCGCGGCAATGGTGAAGTAGATGATGCCCAGCGGCAGCATCAGCAGGAAATAAAGCAGAGTCAGCCAGGTGCGGCCATCGGTGAACATGTCGCCGATGCGCTGCAGCCACGTGCGGCTGCGGTCGGTGTAACGGGCCCGGCGCGGCATGCGCTCGCCCAGCAACGCTTCCACCAGACGCCCTTCCAGCAGCGCCAGCCCGCGCACCGAACCAAAGAACAGCACCGTCAGTGGCACGCCGATGATCAGGATCAGCAGGCCCAGCGACAGCGACAGGCCGGTCACCACCCAGGTGAAGAAGAAGATGCCGGTAGCCAGCGAAAGCAGCATGTAGAACAGCGCACCATAGGTGTGTGGATCGACCACCACGCCGAAGAGGCGCGCCAGCAGCGAACGCGGTGCCGGTAGCTGCGATGGCGCGGCCGGCGCGACACCACTGGCTTCGGCAGCGGCGCGCAGCACCGGCGTGGTATCGGCACGCGGTGAGCGCAGCGCGCGGTTCACGGTCACCTCGGTCTCGCGGTAGATCTCGGCCACCTCTTCCGGCGCACCGTAACTGCCGGCGACATCGGCGAGCACTTCGGCCTCGCTGCGGCCAGACTGTGCGGCCAGTTCCGAACGCAGGTATTCCTCGGCGTCGTACAGGGCATCCTGCACCATCGCCGGGTCGGCCCCCTGCAATGCTGCGCGCAGCTGGGCCAGGTACTGCGGAATGGTGGTGGGCAGGCCTGCGCCTGCCAGGCTCGGGTCGTTCATTGCGGTACCCCTCCCAATACGGAATCGACGGAATCGCGGGTGGCCTGCCAGGCCCGGCGCCACTGCGCCAGCACCTCGCGGCCGCGTTCATTGATGCGGTAATAGCGCCGCGGCGGTCCACTGCTGGACGGCTCCACATGGCTCTCCAGCAGACCGGCGCCTTCCAGGTTGCGCAGCACCGGGTACAGCGCGCTCTGCTTGCCGCTCAGTACACCCTCGCCCACGCGCTCCAGCTCCTTGGCGATCAGGTAGCCGTACAGCGGCTCTTCGGCCCGCGCGAGCACCGCCAGCAAGGCCAGTGAAACGGTTCCGGCGCTCAGCTCCTTCTGGAACTTCTTCAGATGGACGTCGTCCTCGGACATGCCGCTGCTCCACTATGTTGAAGTCAACAGTAGTACGAAGTCCGGTATAGCGAATGTGTCGTTAGTCATCCTGACAGTTGGCGTGCGCTCACCGCTCGCGCAGAATCGAGGCCTCGTTCATGTTCCGGGATTCCCATGCCGCACCGCCGTCGCCTTGCATTGACCGCCCTCGGCCTCGCCTGCCTGTTGCCCGCCATGGCCAGCGCGGCCACCCCCTACCGCAGCCCGCAGCAGATCCTGGACGCCGCACCGGCCAGCGACTGGCGCACTCCGGACCCGGCCAACCTGCTGTACATGGATCTGCCGGCCGGACGGGTGATCATCGAGCTGGCGCCGCAGTTCGCGCCGCGACATGTCGCCAATATCCGGGCCTTCGCCCACGAGCACTTCTGGGATGGCACCAGCATCTACCGCTCGCAGGACAACTTCGTGGTGCAGTTCGGCGACGCCGACGCTGACGATCCGGCCAGGGCCAGGCCGTTCGGCAGTGCCGAACGCAAGCTGCCGGCCGAGTTTGAACGCTCCAGCGGCGGCCTGAAGGTGAGCGCGCTGCCCGACCGTGATGGCTGGGCGGCGCAGACCGGTTTTGTTGACGGCTTCCCGGTCGGCCAGGATCCGCAGGCCGGCAAGGCGTGGCTGGCGCACTGTTACGGCATGCTGGGCGCCGGCCGCAACAACGAGGAAGACAGCAGCATCGGTGCCGAACTGTACGTGGTAACCGGCCAGTCGCCGCGCCAGCTGGACCGCAACATCACCCTGGTCGGCCGCGTGCTGAAGGGCATGGAACTGCTGAGCGCTATCCCGCGCGGGCCGGCGCCGATGGGTTTCTACGAAGACCCGACGCTGCGCACGCCGATCATCTCCATCCGCCGCGCCAGTGATGTGCCGGCAGGCGAGCGCACGCCGATCCAGGTGCTGCGCACCGATTCCAGGACCTTCGCCGACACGGTGGAAGCGCGGCGCAACCGCGTCGATGATTTCTACAAGCGCCCGGCCGGGCATATCGATCTGTGCAATATTCCCGTGCCGGTAAAGTGATGCAGACGGGGCCGTTTCCGGTGCCGGCGCACGACGAACGCACACCGGTTTGCGCCCTGCCCGGTAGCCTGCGGGTGCCCCGACCACACCCGACTGACTGCACCCTCACCCGGTCTTTGCCCCGTTCTGGCTAGGCTGCAGGCAACCCCACTACGTGTATCCGTCATGGCCCTGTTGCGACTGCGAATCACCGGAACCGAAGACGACGCCCGTGCCATCAGCGATCTGCTGCTTGGCCTGGACGGCATCGAACATGTCGAGGAAACCGACGACCTGATGCCGCACATGGACGATGATGATTCCAGCTCGGCCGGGCTGTCCGATGACATCGGCCCCGGCATCCACGAACTGGAAGTGGAAGTCGGCAACGAAAGCACGGCGCAGAAGGTGCGCGATGCCGTGCAGGAGCTGGCGCTGCAGCTGGATGTGTTCGTCGAGTACGAAACCGACGAAGGCTAGTGTCGGCGTACGGTCGTTACCCGCGTTGCAGGCACGCCGTCGGTGCTGCCCTCACGGCGCCGCACCGTCCACGGTAATCCTATGGCAGGGGGACAAAGCGGTACTCTGCGCCTATGCTCGGGGTCTGCCCCACGTACAGGAACACCGATGCGCCCGCATCTCCTTGCCCTCGCCCTGGTCACCGCCCTCGCCGGCTGCCAGCAGGCCGACGCCCCGACCAACGGTTCCACCCCGGCCGCCGGCCAGCAGGCCGGTGACGCCGCGGTCGATGCCACCTTCGCTGACCTGTCCAAGCGTGCGCTGGACACCTGGATGCAGCTCTCCCCGGTCAGCGCCACCCAGATCGGCGATCACCGCTTTGACAGCGAGATCGATGACCTCAGCGCCGCCGGACAGCAGAGAACGGTGGATGCCTACAAGGGCCTGCTTGCAGATCTGGACAGGATCGACGTGGCCAGGCTGGGCCGCGAAAACCAGGTGGATGCAGCGATCCTGCGCAACCAGCTGCAGTCGGAAATCTGGAACGCCGACGTGCTGCAGTCCGGCAAATGGGACCCGCAGCTGTACAACGGCCTGGCCGGCAGCGCGATCTACGGCTTGATGGCGCGCGAGTTCGCGCCGCTGCCCGAGCGCCTGAAGTCGGCCACCGCGCGCATGGAGAAGATCCCGCAGATCTTCGCCCAGGCGCGCGAGAACCTGGACCCGGCGCGCGTGCCGAAGATCCACGCCGAGACGGTGGCCAAGCAGAACAAGGGCATCCTCAGCATCGTCGATACCTTCATCACCCCACACATCGGCGAGCTGCCGCAGGCCGACCAGCAGCCCCTGCAGGCGGCCATCGACGGGCTGAAGAAGGCCGTGGACGAGCAGCAGACCTGGCTGGACAAGACCTTGGTGCCGAACGCCAAGGGCGATTACCGCATCGGCGCGGAAAAGTACGACCAGAAGCTCAAGTTCGCCCTGAACTCGTCGCTGTCGCGGCAGGAGATCGGTGAGCGTGCCCGCGCCGAACTCAAGCGCGTGCGCGAAGACATGTATGGCATCGCGCAGACCGTGCTGAAGGACAAGCCGGGCGCACCGGAAATGCCGGCGCAGCCGAGCGACGAACAGCAGCAGAAGGCCATCGAGGCCGCGTTGGAGCTGGCCTACGCCGACAAGCCGGCACGCGACAAGGTGGTCGACGATGCCAAGGCCGCGCTGGAGCAGTCCACCGCGTTCGTACGCGAGCACGACCTGGTAACCCTGCCGGACGCGCCGGTGGACATCATCCTGATGCCGGAATTCCAGCGCGGCGTGGCCGTGGCCTACTGCGATTCACCGGGCCCGCTGGACAAGAGCCTGAAGACGTTCTACGCCGTCTCGCCGATTCCGGACGACTGGACCGACAAGCAGGTCGATTCATTCCTGCGTGAGTACAACTCGCGCATGATCCATCTGCTGAGCATCCACGAGGGCACGCCGGGTCATTACCTGGAAGGCTGGCATTCGGGCAAATTCCCGTCCACGCTGCGCGCGGTGCTGCGCTCGGGCCTGTTCGCCGAAGGCTGGGCGGTCTACACCGAGCGGATGATGCAGGAGCAGGGGTATCTGGACAACGACCCGCTGTTCCACCTGGTGCAGCTGAAGTTCTATCTGCGCACCATTTCCAACGCCATCCTTGACCAGGGTGTGCACGTGGACAACTGGAGCCGCGAACAGGCCATGCATCTGATGACCCACGACGCTTTCCAGCAGGAAAGCGAGGCGGCGGGCAAGTGGGTGCGCGCACAGCTCACCTCGGCACAGCTGCCAACCTACTTCGTCGGTGCCCAGGAGCACTTCGACACCCGCAAGGCAGTCCAGGAAAAGCAGGGTGCGGACTTCAACCTGAAGGCCTACCACGATCAGATCCTGTCCTACGGCGCTCCGCCGGTGCGCTTTGCACGCCAGCTGATGCTGGACCAGCCGATCGAGTAACGCGTCAATCGCTCCTCGTCGGAACGGCAACGGCCCGGGGCGACCCGGGCCGTTCTTCATTCCCTTATTCAATCCGCAACGACACAACGCAAACGCGTTAGCGTCAGAAAATGTCCATCCTGCCCATGGAACTGCTCCGCAGCTCGCCGTCAGACTAACGCCTCCTTCAAAGATAGGTGGTGACCATGACATGCCTTCGCTTAGCGGTGGCTGCACTGCTGCTGACCATCGCAACCAACGCCATGGCAGCAGCACCCTACAGCTGTACTTTCCTCCATGACGGGAAGTGGAAGCAGGAGCGCGTCCAGGCTGACTCGGAGATTCACGCCAGACAGGTGATCATCCACAAGTACGGCTTCTTCAACGTCGACCGCGTGCAGTGCACCCGGGCATGACCGTCGCCGCCCGGCTCAGCAGGGCAACAACAATGAGAACAGTCGCCGGCAGCTCAACTGTCGGCGACGAAGCCACCGGTCTGGCGCGCCCACAGACGCGCATATAGTCCGCCCGCGGCGATCAGCTCCGCATGGCTGCCGGTTTCCACGATCCGGCCCTGGTCCATCACCACCAGCCGGTCCATGCGCGCGATGGTCGACAGACGGTGGGCGATGGCGATCACCGTCTTTCCTTCCATCAGTTCGTCGAGGCTGTCCTGGATCGCCGCTTCCACTTCCGAGTCGAGCGCCGAGGTCGCTTCGTCCAGCACCAGGATCGGCGCGTCCTTGAGCAGCACCCGGGCAATGGCGATGCGCTGGCGCTGACCACCGGACAACTTGACCCCCCGCTCGCCCACATGGGCCTCGTAGCCGACACGCCTCTGCCCGTCGACCAGGCTGTCGATGAAGCCATCGGCACGCGCCTTGGCCACCGCTGCGCGCAGCTGCTCCTCGCTGGCATCCGGACGCCCGTACAGCAGGTTGTCGCGGATGGAGCGATGCAGCAGCGAGGTATCCTGGGTCACCACCCCGATCTGTCCACGCAGGCTTTCCTGCGTCACCGCAGCGATGTCCTGCCCGTCGATGAGGATGCGACCACTTTCCAGGTCGTACAGGCGCAGCAGGATGTTCGCCAGCGTGGATTTTCCCGCGCCAGATGGTCCGACCAGGCCGATCTTCTCGCCGGCCGCCACGCGCAGGTCCAGCCCGGCGATGATGCCGCCACGCTTGCCGTAATGGAAATGGATGTCCTGGAAATGCACCGCACCGGCGTGGACGCGCAACGGTACCGCATCGCTGCGATCCTGCACGGTCAGCGGCTGGGCGATGGTGGTGATGCCATCCTGCACGGTACCGATGTCTTCGAAGATGCCGTTGATGGTCCACATGATCCAGCCGGACATGTTGTGGATGCGGATCACCAGTCCGGTGGCCAGGGTGATCGCGCCCACGGTGATCAGGCCGTCGTTCCACAGCCACAACGCCAGTCCGCAGGTGCCTGCGATCAGGAACCCGTTGACGATGGCGATGGTGAGGTCCATGCCGCTGGTGATGCGGGTCTGCCGCCGATGCTTGACCGCCAGTTCCTCGATCGACTCGGCCACGTAGGCCTGCTCGCGTCCGCCATGGGCGAACAGCTTCAACGTAGGAATGTTGGTGTAGCCATCGACGATGCGGCCCATCGCCTTGGAACGCGCCTCCGAAGCGATCCAGGCGCGCTCCTTCGCACGCGGCACGAAGTAGACCATGATGACCACGTAGGCCAGCAGCCACAGCACCAGCGGAATCATCAGCCGCCAGTCTGCCTGCGCGAACAGCAGCAGCGCGGTGCCGGTGTAGACCACGATGTACCACAGCGAATCGACCATCTGCACGGCCGATTCCCGCAACGACGTGCCGGTCTGCATGACCCGGTTGGCCACGCTGCCGGCGAAATCGTTCTGGAAGAACGTCAGGCTCTGGCGCACCACGTAGTTGTGCATGAGCCAGCGCGAACGGTTGCTGAGACCGGGCACGATGGCCTGGTTGACCAGCAGATTGTGCAGCCCCACCAGCACCGGGCGCGCCACCACGGTGATGGCAAGCATCCACGCAAGTTCACCGGCATGGCGCTGGAAGAAGTCCGCACCCGGCTGCTCGGCGACCATGTCCACGATGCGCCCGAGGAAATCGAACATCGCCACTTCCACCAGCGCCAGCAGCAGGCCGGCCACCAGCGTGGCCAGCAGCACCGGCCAGACCGGGCGCAGGTAGAACAGGTAGAACGCCGCCACCGTGCGCGGTGGAGTACGCGTGTCCACCGGCGGAAACACCGGAATCAGGGACTCGAACCAACGGAACATCGCATTTGCTCGCCACTTGCAACCGGCGCAGTATCCCACGCCGGATGTGTACGCGAACCGATGATCAACCGGGCATTCGTTGCAGCGCCTTCGGCGCCGGACCATGCACGGGCAGCTCATGAGGTTGCCCGGCAGAGCCCGTCATTACCTCACCGGGGTGAACAACAGATCCTGGAAGTCGAAACTGAAGTCGGTGAGGTCGGATATCGCCTGCATGCGTACATCACGCACCTTGCCATCCGGATCCAGGCTGAAATTCACGAACGCATCGGCGTTGAGTGAACGGTCATCCCAGCGCACCAGGAAGGTGTCGTGCTGCCAGTGCTCCAGGGTCCCCACCAGCTGCGCGGTTTTTGCGAACCGCAGGCGCAGCCCCTTGCCCTGGCGGGTGATGTGCATGTCACCGTACCAGCGGTCGCGGTACTGGCCGGCATAGCCATCCAATGCCAGCGACGGCGTGGACCGCGCATCGCGGGCGGCCTGATGTCTGGCCCACGCCTCATCGGCCTTGCTTCTACCCTTGTCCACGGCCTTGCCGTAGGCATCCACCCAGTCATGCCCTTCGCCGCCCATATACGCATCCAGCACAGTCATCGTCACTGCATTGAATGCCGCACCGGCTTCCTGGTTGGTCAGCACGACCACGCCCAGGTTCTGGCCGGGCACCAGGGTCACCCGCGACACCATGCCCGGCCAACCGCCCGTATGCCATACAAGCCGCTGGCCACGGTAGTCGCTCAGGCTCCAGCCCTCTCCATATCCAGCGAAATTCGGCCGTGCAGGTGCCAGCTCGGGCACCGACGGCTCGGCGACCGCCTGCGGGGTGATCATCTGCCACATCTGCTGCTGACTTTTCGCGGAGAACAACGGCGTTCCGTCGGCCAGCGTTCCCTGCGCCAGCTGTACCTGCATCCAGCGCGCCATGTCGTGCACGCTGGAATAGATGCCACCGGCACCGGCATTGTTCGACCAGGTCAGCGGCGCCACCGTGCGCAGATCCTTGAAATCATACCTGGCATGGCCGACGGCGGCCTTGTCGCCCGGCTGCAGATGGTCGGCGTTGTAGCGTGTGCCCTGCATGCCGACCTTGTCGAAGATGCGCTGCTGCAGGAACTGCTGGTAGCTCTGCCCGGATACCTTCTCGATGACCTGCTGTGCCACCGCATACAGGATGTTGTCGTAAGCGTAGCGCTCGCGGAAACCTCCCTTCAGCGGCACCTGGCCCAGCCGCTGCACCACCTCGGCATTGCTGTAGGAGGTGGTCGGCCAGAACAGCAGGTCGCCGGCCCCCAGGCTCAGGCCGCTGCGGTGCGACAGCAGGTCGCGCAGGGTCATCTGCCCGGTGACGAAGGGATCGGACATGCGGAAGGACGGCAGGTGGTCGATCACCTTGTCGTCCATCTTCAGCCTGCCCTCTTCGGCCAGCAGATTCAGCGCGGTGGCGGTGAACGCCTTGGTGTTGGACGCGATGGCGAACAGGGTATCGGCCTGCACCGGCTCCGGCCTGCCCTGCTCGCGCACGCCCCAGCCACGCTCCAGCACCACCTGCCCATCCTTGACCACGGCCACGGCGATGCCCGGCACTTCGAAGCGCGCACGCACGCGTTCCACCGTCGCATCCAGGTCCTGCAGCGCCGGTGGGTTCGCCGCACCGGCCATCGTCGTGCAGGCCAGCAGCACCGCACCTCCCATCCAGGTCTTCATCATCACCCTCATCTCCGCAGCCGATACGGTGACGCCATGCCGGCGCCACCTGGAATTCTCATGATGGTAACGGGCCCCGCGCCAGCCTGACCCGTGCCATTGGGAGGAGACAGCATGGGAAACCCGAGAACGCCCGCCCTCATCCGCTGCGGCATCGGCGGCTGGGTATTCCCACCCTGGCGACACGGCATGTTCTATCCGCAGGGTCTGCCACAACGCGAGGAACTGGCGTTCGCCAGCAACGCGCTGCGCTGCATCGAGATCAACGGTACCTTCTACCGTACGCCGACCGCCGCACAGTGTGCGCAGTGGGCCGCGCAGACGCCCGACGGTTTCCGCTTTTCCCTGAAAGCACCGCGCTACCTCGTGCAGCGCCGCGATCTGTCCGCCACCGTCGACGCTGCCGGGCCCTTCCTGCACGCCGCACTGGCACTGGGCGACCGGCTCGGTCCGCTGCTCTGGCAGTTCGCACCGGACCATCCGGCTGACGCACAGGCGCTGGCAACCTTCATGGCGCAGCTGCCCGGCATGCTGGATGGCACGCCACTGCAGCACGCACTGGAAATCCGCAACACAGGCATGATGGACGAAGCCCTGGTGCTGGCGGCGCGTGCCCATGGCATCGCGCTGGTCATCGAGGACAGCGCCGATGCCGTGCCGCACGGCGATCTCACCGCCGATTTCGTCTACGTGCGGATCAAGCGCAGCCGGTCACGGCTGACGACCGGTCTGCCAGAGTCACTGCTTCAGGCCTGGGCGGCACGCGCCAGAGGATGGGCCCACGGCGAACCGGTGGCCGACCTGCCAAGACTGGCCGCGCCCGCCCCACCGCTACCGCGTGCGGTCTACCTGCTGTGCATCGGCGCCGACAAGGCGCGCAATCCTGCTGCGGCCATCGCCCTGCAGGAACAGTGTGACGCCACCTGAGCCATCGCTGTGGCGGCATGCTTGCCGCACAATAGCGCGATGAACAGCCCCGACCACCGCAAGGCCCTTCTGCAGATCCACTTCTGCGTGCTGCTGTGGGGCATCACCGCCATCCTTGGGAAACTCATCACCCTGCCGGCGTTGCCGCTGGTGTGGTGGCGCATGCTGCTGGTGGTGGCCATGCTGGCACTGCTGCCACGGGTATGGCGCGGTCTGCGCCAGCTGTCACCTCGCCTGGTGGCCGGCTACTGCGGCGTCGGCACGCTGGTGGCCCTGCATTGGCTGACATTCTACGGTGCGGTAAAACTGGCCAATGCCTCGGTCGCCGCCACCTGCATCGCGCTGGCCCCGGTGTTCACCTCGGTCATCGAACCCTGGGTCGCCAAGCGCCCTTTCCAGCTGCGCGAACTGCTGTTCGGCATTGCCGTGCTGCCGGGCGTGGCCTTGGTGGTGGGCGGCGTACCCGATGGCATGCGGCTGGGTGTGCTGGTCGGCGCCCTGTCGGCACTGCTGGTGGCGGTGTTCGGCTCGTTCAACAAGCGGCTCGTCAGCCATGCCGATCCACTCACCGTGACCGCCCTGGAGCTGGGCGCCGGCACGCTGGCGCTTACGCTGCTGGCGCCATTGATGCCCTGGCTGCTGCCCGCGCTGGCCAGCCCGCTTTGGGTCATGCCGGACCTGCACGACGGTCTGCTGCTGCTCGTCCTTGCCGGTGCCTGCACGTTGCTGCCATTCGCTCTGGCGCTGGTCGCCCTGCGCCATCTCAGTGCCTACACCGTGCAGCTGGTGACCAATCTCGAACCGGTCTATGCGGTGTTGCTGGCGATCGTACTGCTGCACGAACAGTACGAAATGACCGGCTGGTTCTATCTGGGCGTGTCCATGATCGTCGGCGCGGTGTTCGCGCATCCGCTGCTGGCCAAGCGGCCGGCAACAGCGCACTCGCCTGTGGCCGGCGGTTGAGCCGACGAGGGCCGCGTCGCAGGGCTTCCCTTACCAGTCGGTATGCGCCGGCAGCAGGCCGCGCAGTTCCTGCTCGGTGAGATTGCGCCACTGGCCCGGCCTGAGCGCGCCGATCTTTATGTTGTCGATGCGCACGCGCCGCAGCTGGGTCACGCGGTAGCCGAACTCTGCCGCCATCAGGCGGATCTGCCGGTTCAGGCCCTGCTGCAGGGTGATGCGGAAGCCAAACCTGGCGATACGGGCAGTGCGGCAGGGCAGCGTCATCTGGTCGTGGATGCGCACGCCGCGCGCCATGCCGCGCAGGAACTCGTCGGTCACCGGCTTGTTCACCGCCACCAGATATTCCTTCTGGTGGCCGTTCTCCGCACGCAGGATCTGGTTGACGATGTCGCCGTTGCTGGTCATCAGGATCAGTCCTTCGGAATCCTTGTCCAGGCGCCCCACCGGGAAGATGCGCTGCTCGTGGCCGACGAAATCGACGATGTTGCCCTTCACCGAGCTTTGAGTGGTGCAGGTGATGCCTACCGGCTTGTTGAGCACGATATAGACGTGCCGACGCGTCCCCGGGCGGCGGGCCTGCCGTGCGCGCAGCGGCTGCCCGTCCACACGTACATCGTCGCCCTCCCCGACCACCGCGCCGGTGCCGGCGGGATGTCCATTGACGGTGACACGCCGTTCGCCGATCAACCGATCGGCCTCGCGGCGGGAACAGAAGCCGGTCTCGGCGATATGTTTGTTGAGACGAGTGGTCATCCGCCCATTATCAGGCATCGCGGGGGCGGCGGCACCCATCCGCCTCAGGCGCTTTGACGAGTGATGTCCTGCAACGGCTGCGGATGGGCTATCGCATGTCCCTGAAGCCCCTGCACCCCCATGTCCACCAGTTGCCGCGCGATGGCATCGGACTCCACCCATTCGGCAACGACCTCCAGCTGCAGCTCGCGTCCCAGCGCCGCCATGGCGCGCACCGTGGCGCGACTGACCGGATCAGTCTGCAGCTCGCGCACGAAGGTACCGTCGATCTTCAGCAGGTCCGCCGGCAACTGCCTCAGGTAATCGAAGGACGCGGCCCCTGAGCCGAAGTCGTCCAGGGCGATGCGGCAGCCCTGGCGCTTCACCGCATCGATGAATATCCGCGCCTGGGCCAGATTGCTGATGACCGCGGTTTCGGTGATCTCGAAGCACAGCCGCCGCGCGACGGAGCGGTTGCGCTCCAGCAGGTCGGTGACGAAGGCAAGAAAGCTCGGCTCGGCGATCGACTGCGCCGACACATTGACGTTGCAAAGCCCCAGCAGCGCCACATGCGCGGGACATTGCTGGAGATGCGCGAACAGCATCGACAGCACGCAGCGGTCCAGCGACATGCCCATCCCATACCGCTCCACCGCAGCGATGAACGCGCCCGGGCCGTGCAGGCGGCCCTGCTCATCTCGCATCCTGACCAGCACCTCGTAATGCACGCGCAGCGGGTCGCCGACGGTGGCGATGCGCTGTGCGAACAGGACCATGCGGTTGTCGGCGATGGCCTGGCTGACCCGGCGCAGGCGGTCGGCCTCGCTGCGCCGCTCGTCCAGCACCAGGCGATCCTCGCTGAACCAGTGAACACGGTTGCGACCGGCCTGCTTGGCGGCATGGCAGGCACTGTCGGCTGCGCTCAGCAGCCAGTTCACGTCCGGCGCATCGGCCGTGACTTCCACCACGCCCACACTGCAGCTGATGGGCGGCGTGCCGTCCTCCGGCTGCGCGATGCGGTGCAGCGCACGCATCACCTGCGGCAGTATCCGCGCTGTCTTTTCCTGGCTCGCATCGCACAGGAACAACGCGAATTCGTCCGCACCCAGCCGCCCGACCCAATCGCCGTCGCGCAGCATGCTCTCCAGCCGTGCGGCAACCGTGGCCAGCAGCTGGTCGCCCATGGCATGGCCAACGGTATCGTTGACCAGCTTGAAATGGTCCAGGTCCAGATGGCACAGCGCATGTACGCCGCCATCGCCGCGCACCTGCTGCAGGGCCTGTTCCAGCAGCCGCTCCACCTCGCGCCGGTTGACCAGCCCGGTGAGCGGATCATGGCTGGCATGATGCTGTACTTCCCGGGCCAGCGCATGGTTCTGGCTGACGTCCTCCACGATCGCAAAGATCGACAGTCCCTGTTTGCCGCGCGACAGCGATGTGCCGCTCCAGCGCCCCCACATCAGGCTGCCATCGGCGCGCAGGAAACCCAGCTCGCCAGCCCTCAGCTGGTGCGCCCAGTCGATGTTCCCCTCCGCATCCAGCACCATTTCGCCTTCGGCCAACAGCTCGCGCAGGTGCAGATGCATCAATTGCCGGCGCGGGCGTTGCAGCAGATCGGCCAATGCCTGGTTGACTTCCACCAGGCCACCCTGTGCATCCAGCTCCAGCATGCCGACGCTGGCCTGGTAGAACGCGGTACGGAACCGGCTTTCCTGTTCCACCAGATCGGTCCGCACGCGCCTGGCCAGCAGCACGCCAGCGAACGTGATTGCCAGTACCGAAAGCGCGCTGGCCAACAGCGTGGTCATGCGCGCCAGGCCCGCCATGCGGGCCAACGCCCGCGAAAAGGCCCCGGCCCCGCCCTGGAGCTCCTCATCCAGCTCCAGCAGACGCTGTTGATGGCGGCCGATTTCGGCCTCGTCAATCGACCCACCGGCGAACCCCTGCTCGAGGCGATCGCCGATCGCCGCCAGTTCCAGCAGCGCCGCGTCGGATTCCCGCCATATCCGCGCTGCGTCGCGGAAATATGCCAGCTCACGACCATGCTGGTAGGTAACGATCAGGCGGCGAACATCCGCCTCGCTGTTATGGCCACGCAGCAAGGCCGCACGCGCTGCGTCGATATCCGGCCGTGGCTGTTCCAGCGCGTGCCGGGCGGCGAGGTCGGCCAGCGGCACGGAAAGCCCATCCCGGGCCACCTGCAGCTGATGCGGGTCGCCGCTGCCGGCATACCGGTACAGGGCCGCCGCGGCGGCCTGCTGGCCCCGCGACCAATGGTTCTGGCCGATGATCCATGCCGTGGATGCCGCCTGCATTTCCTGGACCAGTACGGAGATGCCCACCAGCCCCACCGCCATGCCGGTCAGCACTGCAAAACGCAGGGTCAACCCGCGCGTTGTTGCGAACTGCGGCCTTCCTGCACCCGTCCCGGCCTCGTCCATGTCTGGTTCCCCCTGAGCCGCTGGTTGATCCTGACTGCTGCTCCTGCATCTTGCACGCTGGCCAAGCGGCTGTCAGCAGGCGCCGGCGTTGTCCATGCCTGTCCATGCCTGTCCATGCCTGTCCATGCCTGTCCATGCCTGTCCATGCCTGTCCCGGGCCAAAAAAAACGCCAGCCCGGAGGCTGGCGCTGGGCCATCACATCACCCGCAAATCAGAAGCTGCGCGGACCGCGCGGCTTGAACCCATCCCGACGCGGCGGACGGTCGTTGCCGCCGGGTCCGCCGGGCCCACGGCGCGGGCCGCCCTTGTCGAAGCGCGGCTTGAACGAACGCGGCGCCGGACTGCTGTCCTCACCCGCTTCCAGGCGGCGCATCTGCAGCTGCTGGCCGGATACCCAGACCTTCTTCAGGTGGGAGAGCACGTCCTGCGGCATGTCCACCGGCAGGTCCAGCAGCGAGAAGCCATCGTGGATGTCGATACGACCGATGAAGCGACTTTCCAGTCCCGCTTCGTTCGCGATGGCACCCACGATGTTCGCCGGCTTGACGCCGTGCTGGTGGCCCACTTCGATGCGGAAGGTTTCCATGCCCTGCTCCGGCGCGCCACGCGGCGGCACATCACGGCGCGGACGTTCCGCGAAGCCTTCTCCGTCCTGGCGCGGCCCGCGCTCGAAGCGCGGTGCGCGCTCCGGACGGTCGCCACGATCGCGCTCGAAGCGCTCGCGCGGCGCGCGTTCCTCGCGCGGGGCACGCACCGGCGGCTGCAGCAGGAACGGCGTATCGCCCTGCAGCATCTTCGCCAGAGCGGCCGCGACATCGGTTGCCGGCACATCGTTCTCGGCAGCGAAACGCTCCAGCAGCTGGCGGTAGAAGTCCAGCCCCCCCTGGTCCAGGGTGGCAGTGATGCGGCTGGTGAACTTGCTGATGCGGTTGTCGTTCACCGCTTCCACGCTCGGCAGCTGCATTTCTTCGATCGGCTGCCGGGTAGCGCGCTCGATCTGCCGCAGCATGCCCTTCTCACGCGGCGTGGCGAACAGGATCGCCTCGCCGCTGCGGCCGGCACGACCGGTACGGCCGATGCGGTGCACGTAGCTTTCGGTGTCGTAGGGAATGTCGTAGTTCAGCACGTGGCTGATGCGCTCCACGTCCAGGCCGCGCGCGGCCACGTCGGTGGCCACCAGGATATCCAGCTTGCCGTCCTTCAGCTGGGCGATGGTGCGCTCGCGTTGGGCCTGCTGCATGTCGCCGTTGATGGCCGCTGCCGCCAGCCCACGTGCCTGCAGCTTGCCTGCCAGTTCCTCGGTGCCCGCCTTGGTGCGCGCGAAGATGATCATCGCGTCGAACGGTTCCACTTCCAGGATGCGGGTCAGTGCATCCAGCTTGTGCATGCCGCTCACCCACCAGTAGCGCTGGCGGATGTTGGCCGAGGTCGTGGTCTTGTTGGCGATGGTGACTTCCGCCGGATCCTGCAGGTAGGTCTGCGCGATGCGCCGGATGGCCGGCGGCATGGTCGCGGAAAACAGTGCCACCTGGCGCTGTTCCGGCAGTTTCTTGAGCACCGCTTCGACATCGTCGATGAAGCCCATGCGCAGCATCTCGTCGGCTTCGTCCAGCACCAGCGTCTTCAGCTCGGACAGGTCCAAGGTGCCGCGGTTGAGGTGATCGATCACCCGGCCCGGGGTGCCGACCACGATATGCACGCCGCGGCGCAGCGCCGACAGCTGCTGGCCATAGGGCTGCCCGCCGTAGACCGGCAGCACGCGAAAACCGGGGATCTTCGAGGAATAGGTCTGGAACGCTTCGGCCACCTGGATGGCCAGTTCGCGCGTGGGCGCCAGCACCAGCGCCTGCGGCTTCACCTGCTGCAGGTCGATGTTGGACAGCACAGGCAGGGCGAACGCCGCGGTCTTGCCGGTACCGGTCTGGGCTTGGCCCAGCACATCGCGGCCCGCCAGCATCGCCGGAATGGTCGCGGCCTGGATGGGCGAAGGGGTTTCATAACCGACGGCGCTGACGGCCTGCATGACGGGCTCGGACAGGCCGAGCTGCGCGAACTGCAGCGGCGCCTGGGTATCTTGGGACATGGGAAACTCCGAAGGCACTGCCACGAACGTGGCAGGCGGATAAAAAGGGTGTGGTATGCGCGTAGGGCGCCCTTCTATCGCGTGCCCTGGCGCTTTCGTCGAGATTTCGTCGAGTGCAGAGGATACAGCAGGTTGCATGAACACTGCTTGCAGCGCCGGTCGCCCTCCGTTCAGCAGCGCCGCGCAGCGGTGCCAGGCAGCGCTGTGCAAGCGTCCCCTGCGGCCGCACAATGGCCTCCTTTCCAACGGGACATCCCATGCAGATCCTCGAATTCGACCTCGACGGCGAGTACGTCGAGCTCAAGCAGCTGCTCAAGCTCACCGATCTGGTCAGCAGTGGCGGCGAGGCCAAGATGGCCATCGGCGATGGGCTGGTGCGGGTCGATGGCGCGGTGGAACTGCGCAAGGCCTGCAAGATCCGCGCAGGCCAGCAGGTGGAATTCAACGACAGCCTGATCCGCGTACTGGCCCTGGCCTGAGCCCGGCCGCGCCCTGCCCTCGCGTCTATGCGCCTGCGGGCTGGGTCAGGTGATGGGCGATCAGCCGCCTGAACGGACGCACGCCCTGCGCCAGCCGCAGTCCCGCCGCGCGCAGCAGGCGCACCGGCACGCGGTCGTCGGTGTAGACACTGGCGATGGCGTTGGTCGCCTCGTACAAGGGGCGCGACGCCAGCCGATGTCCACGTTGGTAGCGCGCCAGCATCGTCGCATCGCCGATGTCCCCGCCGTGTGCCTGCCGTGCGGTGAGCAGGTCGGCCAGCCGCTGCTGGCTGGCCAGCCCCAGATTGAATCCATGCGCGGTGACGGGATGCATGCCGACCGCCGCATCGCCGATCAGTGCGGCGCGCGTGGCGACGAACCGCTCGGCATAGACGCCGACCAGCGGATAGGCGAGCGGACGGGCAACCGGCTGCATGCGTCCCAGCCGATGGCCGAAGAAGCCGGTGATGGCCTCGCCAAGGGCCGCATCATCCATTGCCAGCAACGCTTCCACGTCCGCTGGCGGCAGCGTGACCACGGCTGATGCCTGGCCATTGTTGAGCGGCAGCAGGGCCACGGTGCGGCCATAGCCGAACCACTCCCACGCGGCATGGTGGTGTTCGCGTTCGATCTGCATCCGGCAGACCAGCATGGATCTGCCGAAGTCGCGCATGCGCGCGCCGATGCCGAGCAGGCGCCGGGTGCTGGAAAAGCGGCTGTCGGCGGCCACAAGCATCCGCGCATGCAGCTGGCTGCCATCATCCAGGCCGACCCTGCAGCCCTCTTCGGCGGTTGTCACGGACTCGACCCTGCGTCCATCCAGAACCTGCAGACCGGCCTGGTCCTGCACCGCATCCCACGCGGCGCGACGGATCAGGTGATTGGGCACCAGCCAGCCCAGCGGCTCTTCCGCGCGTCGCTCGCTGGCGAACGTCAACGCGAACGGCGACGCGCCATCCATTACCCTGGCATCGCGCAGTTCGGAGATGTCCGCAGCAGGAAGCCGCTGCCACACCTGCAGGCGTTCGAGGATCTGTCGCGACGCATGGGTCAGGGCGATCTCGCGGCCATCGAACGCGGCCTCGGCCAGCGCCTGGCGAGTCTGCGGTTCCACCACGCACACCCGCAGGCCGGTGTCGGCCAGGGCGCGGGCGAAACACAGCCCGGTCGGGCTTGCGCCCACCACCACCACGTCGGTCCTGTGCATGCATGCTGCTCCACCGGGTCACTGTCCGGCCAGCATGACGTGCATGCCGTGGCGGCCGCCTTGATCTGGATCAGCAGGGCGCCGACGATGCGTTACAGCAGGGCGAACACCAGCGCCAGCACCGCACCCAGCGATACCAGCCACACCAGGCTGCGCACGTACGGAATCCCTGCCGCATACAGCGGCAGGTAAACCACGCGGGCCCAGAAATAGACCTGCGCGGCCAGCGCCGTGGTGCCATCGTTGCGCCCGGCCACCACCACGGCGACGGCCGCGGCGGCGAAGAACGGAAATGTCTCGAAGAAATTCGCCTGCGCCCGCGACAGCCGCCCGGCCAGGCGACCCAGCGGCCTGCCCGGTTCATCGCGCGCCGACGCGTTCCAGCCCAATCCACGCTCGCGGGTGACGGCAGTGGACGTCGCCAGGATATGCACCAGCCCGAGCAGCATGGCCCAGGCCAGCAGGGTCAGTTCCGTCGGCATGCTGGCCTGCCCCTCATCGCGAGGGCGATGCTACCGGTGGCGTCAATGCATACCCCGCCAGGCGCAGCACCTTGTCGTCTTCCAGGCGGAAGCTGACCAGCTCGCGCACCGGCTGCGGACTGTTGGCGAAACGCGTGGGAAATGCCACGTTGACATAGGTGCCTTCCGGCACCGGTGCGCCGGCGCCATAACGCATGCGGCTGACGCTGGGCTTGCCTCGGCCGACCAGTGCGCCCACCTTGCCCCGTGCGGCGGCGACCTGGCTGACGAAGGCCTCACGGGTGACCGCGTTGCGGGCCACGCTGGATGCACCATCCCAGAGTTCACCGGTACGGTTGGCGTCGACCAGTTGCGCGGCCTGCAGGGCGGCCCGGGTGATCTCCGCGTCCTGCTTTGCGAGCGCAGCTGCGTCGTTCCCACGCATCGCCGGGTTGGCGAATGCTCCGGGATCCGAAGCAGGCGCGGGGCCTGGTGCCCTGCTCGGGGGCGAGTCAACCGTCGGCTGCGTAGGCGCCTGCGCATGCCCTGCAAGCGGAAACACCAGCAGGCAGAGCAAGGCGAAGTGTTTCATGCCCGACCCTGCCCAGCCTGCAGACGTTGCGGGCGAGTCGTCCAGGACCAGCGCGGGAGCCGCTGGCGGGCGCGATGACAGCGAGGAACGTTCCATGCTTACCTCTGCGACGTTGGCTTCGGGCCAGCATACGCCACCCCGGCCTGCACCCGTCAACGGTCCGTCACCCCAAGGCCCGCTGCATCCACGCGGCGTCCCGCGTCCGCCTGCGCGCCATCCAGCCCATCGTTCGTCGCTCCCCCTGCTGACGCAGGCTCGCCCGGTGCCGCACCGGCGGCGCTGTCACCCGGCGCGGGCGGGAGGGTCGCTACGTCGATCTCCGACAGCGGACTGTCGTCAGGGCATGCTGCGTCGGGGAAACCGAACTGTTCCTTGAGCGCCTGGCCGCAGGCGTTCACCGCTTCCAGTTCCGCGCCGTCGCGCTTGCACTGCTGGTCGAAGGCCACCAGGAACGCGTCCTTGCGGCGCACGAAATCATCTCCGCAGGCACGCATCTGCCGGATCCTTTCCAGGTCGTCCTGCACGGCGTTGGTGCCGTCCAGCCCGAACTGGCGCAGCTCGTCGGCGGTCAGCAAGCGCAGGCTGCGGTTGGGCACGGTCATCATCAGGTCGGCGACACCGACCGCCACGCCATTGCGCTGCAGGTAATCCTTGACGTCGTCATACACCTGCTGCAGTTCGCGGTTCAGCTCTGCCCGCGAGGTCGCCCTGGAGCTGATGCGCATCATCCGGTGGATGCCTACCTTGCCCGATACCAGCCGGTTGTCGCCGGCCGCCAGTACGAACACGCAGGCGCTGTGGCAGATGGACCCTTCGCGTACCCAGATGGTCCAGCCGGAGTCGCCGATGCTGTCGCCGGCGACGATCGCCGATTCAACCTGGCCACCGCTGGAATCCAGGTCCAGGATCCGTCGGCGGATGCCCAGCGCGTCGGCAACGGCGGCCAGCCGCCAGGCGAGCTCGGCGAAACCGGGGTTGATCTTGCCGCTGTAGCGCACGCGCATCAGGCCGCGTTCGGCGCAGGGCTGCAGTGCCTGTTCGATCTGGTCGCGCTGCAGTCCCTCCAGGGCGTGGCCATCGCCTGGATCCGTCGCGTACTCGGTGCTGCAGCTGACCCAGGCCTTGCCGTTTTCCAGCGCCGCCGCGGGCCACGCCCGGTCGGCACGGTTTCCCGGTGGCAGCGGCGCAGGCGGCGGAGCGTCGGCCACGTTGATCGACACCATGTGGTCACCATCGGCGCTGGGCGCGCGGGTGGCGGCCTCGCTGGCGGTGACGTTGCCGGGATTCTCCAGCTGGCTGCACGCCGCCAGGGCCAGGCACAACAGGGGCAACCACCGTCTGGGCAACATGAAACAGGCATACCGGCTGGAAAACACCGCTCCAGTCTAGGGCCTGCGAGCGCCGTGGCGGCAACCTTTCCTGAACCGGGGCGACGGACCTGCATTGCTGTCTGAAAATGGCGAGCCCGGCGCACCACGCACGCCTAGACTGTCCCCATGTCTTCCATTGCCGCCCTTGACGTCGCCGCCTGCGAACGTGCCCGCCTGGCTCGCGATGCGCGCTTTGATGGCCTGTTCTACACCGCGGTCTCCAGCACCGGCATCTACTGCCGGCCGGTCTGCCCGGCGCCACCGCCGAAGCCGGCCAATGTCCGCTATTACCCCAGCGCTGCAGCCGCGGCCGCAGCCGGTTACCGGCCCTGCCTGCGCTGCCGGCCGGAACTGTCGCCCGCCGCGTGCCAGCCCGATGGCCAGCAGACCGTGCAGCGTGCCCTGGAATTGATTCATGCCGGATTCCTGCAGGAAGGCAGCGTGGCCGCGCTGGCAGAGCGGGTGGGCATCGGCGCGCGTCAGCTGCAGCGCCTGTTCGTCGCCTCGCTGGGCGCGGCACCCTTGCAGCTGCACGCCACCCAGCGCCTGCTGCAGGCCAGGCAACTGCTCAGCGAAACCGACCTTCCGGTCACCGATGTCGCCCTGGCGTCCGGCTTCAACAGCCTGCGCCGCTTCAATGATGCGTTCGCCGCAGGCTGCGGCATGCCGCCCAGCGCGATCCGCCGCTTGCCGGCCTCGCGCCTGGCCAGTGCCCACGGCCAAGGACATCGGTTGCGCCTGGCCTACCGCCCCCCCCTGGATTTCGGCCTGATGCTGCAGTTCCTGCATCGCCGCATGATTCCCGGCATCGAATGCGTCAGGCCGGACAGCTACCAGCGCGTGGTCGGACCGGCGGACCGGCCGGGCCTGCTGCAGGTCCGCGCCGATCCACGGCGCAATGAACTGCACCTGCATCTGGACGGCGTGGACGCGCGCCACATTCCGCGCGTCGTGTACCGCGTCCGCCATCTTTTCGACCTGGATGCCGATCTCCGTCAGGTCCATGCCGCACTGGCGGCCGATCCGCTGCTGGCGCGAGCAATCACCCAGCGTCCCGGACTGCGCGTGCCTGGCGGTTGGGACGGATTCGAAGTCGCCGTCCGTGCAGTGCTGGGACAGCAGGTCAGCGTGGCCGCGGCCACCACGCTGGCACGGCGGCTGGTGCAGGCACACGGCCAGCAGTTGCCGGGCATGCCCGAAGGCCTGGACCGGCTGTTTCCGGCCCCGGAACGATTGGCGGAGGCGCCGCTGGAATCGATCGGGTTGCCGCGCACGCGCGCAGCGACGTTGCGGTCGCTTGCCCGGGCATGTGCCGATGGTGCGCTGGATTTCGACGTCGGCCAGCGCCTGGAAGACTTCATCGCGCGCTGCATCGCTCTGCCCGGCATTGGCGCGTGGACCGCACAGTACATCGCACTGCGCGCGCTCGGCCAGCCGGATGCCTTTCCGGCCGGCGATCTGGTGCTGCAGCAGATGCTGGGAACGCCGGGCAGACGCCTGACAGAACGCCAGGCAGAAGCGCGCTCGCAGGCGTGGCGGCCATGGCGCGCCTATGCGGTGCTGCACCTGTGGCACCTTTCCGCCACTGCTCCTGGAGCCGGACCATGACCCTGTACTACGATCGTTTCGACACTCCCATCGGCCCGCTCACCGTGGCCGGCAACGGTCATGCGGTGGCGCACATCCTGTTCGCCGAAAACCGCCACGACGCCAAGGGACGCGAGCACTGGACCGCGGATCCGGCGCCGCTGCGCCAGGCACGCGAACAACTGCTGCAGTACCTGCACGGCGAGCGCACCCGCTTCGACCTGCCGCTGGCTCCGCACGGCACGCCGTTCCAGCTGCGGGTATGGAAAGCGCTGGCAGACATTCCTTTCGGCCAGACCTGGAGCTACCTGCAGCTGGCCACGCATCTCGGGCAGCCCAGTGCAACCCGCGCAGTGGGCGCCGCCAACGGCCGCAATCCGCTGCCGATCATATTGCCATGCCACCGTGTCATCGGCCGCGATGGTTCGCTCACCGGATTCGGTGGCGGTTTGAACACGAAGGCCGCGCTCCTGCGGCTGGAGCAACGGCAGGATGCGTCGTTTTCGATTCCATGATCGTTACTTGTCTTGGGTACGTCATCGCTGCGTCCTAGAATGAAGCAATGACTTGCCTACGCCTCGCCCTGACTTTCGCCGCGCTGCTGCCGATTGCTGCATGCGCCCCCCTGGATCCCCGCAGCAACGAGCCCGCGTCAACGGCGCTGCCCATGCATTCGGCAGTCGCACACAGTACGGCACCCAAGCTGCTGCTGATCTCCATCGACGGGCTGCGTGCCGATGCGCTTGATCGCGGTATCACGCCCAACCTGCAACGCATCATCGACGAGGGTGTCCGCGCGCGCTGGATGACGCCATCCTATCCCTCGCTGACCTTCCCCAACCATTACACCATCGTCACCGGACTGCGCCCGGACCACCACGGCATCATCCACAACACCATGGTCGATGCCGAGCTCGGCACCTTCAAACTGAGCGATCGCGATGCGGTTTCGACCTCGGCATGGTGGGGTGGCGAGCCGATCTGGGTCGCCGCGGAAAAGGCGGGCGTGCGCACCGCGACATGGTCCTGGCCGGGCAGCGAAGCCCCCATACAAGGTATCCAGCCGAGCCAATGGCGCCGGTACGATACCAACGTGCCCTTTGAAGACCGGGTCCAGACCGTACTGGGATGGCTGCAGCAGACCGACGCGGATGCGCCGCGGCTTGTCACGCTGTACCTGGAGAATGTGGACCACGCCGGACATGAGCATGGCCCGGACTCGCCGGAGTACGCTGCAGCGATCAAACGTGCCGACCAGGTGGTCGGGGAGGTTCTCGATGGCCTGCAGCAACGCGGGCTCGCCGATAGCACCAACATCATCGTGGTATCGGACCACGGTATGGCGCCGGCCACGGCAAGTCAGGCGATCGCGATCGAGGATATGGTCAGCCCTGACCTGGCACGCAGCATCGGCGCCGGCCAGTCGGTCGGCTTCCAGCCGCAGCCCGGCCGGGAAGACGCCGCCGGGCGTGCGCTGATCGGCCGCCATGCGCATTACGAGTGCTGGAAGAAGGAAATGCTGCCGGCACGCTGGCACTATGGCAGCAACCCACGGATCCCGCCCATCGTCTGTCAGATGGACGAAAGCTGGAATGCCTACAGCCGGGCACTCATTGCCAAGCATGGCTCGAAAAACGGCGGATCGCATGGGTATGACAATGCGCTGCCGTCCATGCGGGCGGTTTTCATCGCCCGCGGTCCGTCTTTCAGGCAGGGCCAGGTCATCGATGGCTTCGACAACGTGGATGTGTACCCGCTGCTGGGACGCCTGCTCCAGGTGCCGGTAGCGCCCAATGACGGCGACGCCACCACCCTGCTGGACGCCCTGCGCTGACCCATGGCGCCGGGCTCTGCCCGGCTGGGCGAAATACCGGGCAGCGGGGCAGAGCCCCCGCTCTACCTGATCGCCATCACTTCGGCGGCGCTGCGGCCGCAACAGCGTGTTGTCCGCATGGGGCCTGTGTGGCAGTAGCGGCCGTGCGATCCTGCGCTCCTGTCCCTGCCAGCGAGAACGCCCGCATGACCACCATCATCGCTCCGCGCGTCCACGACATCGGCGGCCTGCAGGTCCGCCGTGCGGTCCCCACCCTGCAGGTGCGCAGCGTCGGCCCGTTCGTCTTTGTCGACCAGATGGGACCGGCCGTCCTGCATCCCGGCCATGGCATCGATGTCCGGCCCCACCCGCATATCGGCCTGGCAACGGTCACCTTCCTCTGGTCCGGCGCCATCGGCCATCGCGATTCGCTGGGCTCCGACCAGGTGATCCGTCCGGGCGACGTGAACTGGATGACCGCCGGACGCGGCATTGCCCACTCCGAACGCACGCCGCCGCCCGAACGCGCGCAGGGACACCCCCTGCACGGCATGCAGACCTGGATCGCGCTGCCCAGAAGCCATGAAGAGGTAGAACCAGCCTTTCATCACCACACAGCCGACAGCCTGCCGCAACAACACCGCGACGGCGTCTGGCTGCGGGTGATCGCCGGCCGCGCCTATGGCGAGGAATCGCCGGTGAAGGTCTTTGCCGACACGCTGAATGTCGCCATCGACCTAGCAGCGGGTGCGGAAATTGATCTCGACAGCGGACACCGCGAACGCTCCGTTTACATCCTGGAAGGAGAAGCGCAGCTGGATGGCGTTGACGTGCCGGCGCAGCACCTGATATTGCCCGCCGAGGGCGCACGTGGACGCCTGCGTGCAAAGACCCCGGTAAAGGCAATGCTTATGGGTGGCGAGCCTCTCGATGGGCATCGTCACTTGTGGTGGAACTTCGTTTCCAGTTCCAAGGAGCGCATCGAACAGGCCAGACACGACTGGGAAGCTGGCCGTTTCGGCACCATTCCGGGCGACGACAGCGAATTCATCCCGTTGCCGGCGGTCTGAAACCGCCGCACTCGTTCAGAGCCGCTTCACCGCCGCAACTCTGCAATCGCTGCCCTCCCGGCGCCCCTGCCGGGCGTTTTCTTTTGGAGATTGCAGCGATGGGCATGTGCAGACGAATGGCCGCCGAGTTTCTCGGCACCTTCTGGCTGGTGGCGGGTGGGTGCGGCAGCGCGATACTCGCCGCACACTTCGGTGGCGACGGCAATCCGCTGGGTATCGGTTTCCTGGGCGTCGCGCTGGCGTTCGGCCTGACCGTGCTCACCGGGGCCTACGCGTTCGGCCATGTATCCGGCGCGCACTTCAATCCCGCTGTCAGCCTGGGGCTGTGGGCGGGTGGGCGCTTTGCCGGCAAGGACGTGATCCCCTACGTTGTCGCGCAGGTACTGGGCGGCATTCTGGCGGCATTCGTGCTGCTGCTGATCGCCGGGGGCACGCCTGGCTTCCACATCGAAGCCGGCACTGCCGGCGCCTTCGCAAGCAACGGCTACGGCGCATTGTCGCCGGGCGGTTATGGGCTGGCCGCCGCCTTCCTCTGCGAAGCCCTCCTTACCGCGGCCTTCCTGGTGATCATCATGGGCGTGACCAGCCGCAAGGCGACGCCGGGGTTCGCGCCGCTGGCCATCGGCCTGGCACTCACCCTGATCCACCTGATCAGCATTCCGGTCACCAACACCTCGGTGAATCCAGCACGCTCGACCGCCGTCGCCCTGTTCGCCGGCAGCGCGGCCACCGGGCAACTGTGGCTGTTCTGGCTCGCGCCGCTGCTGGGCGGTGTGTGGGGTGGCCTGATTGGACGCTGGATGGTGACCGACACCCAGGATCGCCAGGACTGAGCTGACGTTGCCAACCAGCGGCTGGCAAGATGGTTGCGGATGAAACGGCGATTGTGCGTTCGCTTATGTTCCGTTAAGGTTCAGAGGTTCCCGCCGGCAATCGCGGGTCGACGGCGGCATCCCGCAGGGTGCCACGGACGCTGCGGCGGCCGCGTCGATTCCGTGCCGGCGGCACCATCGACTTGCCATCCTGGGGGATCCAATGAAGCACTGGCCTGCCGTCGCCATCGTATGCCTGATGTCCGTCGCCTCGTCCGCGGTCGCGCAGGACACCTCCCGCTGCCCGGCTCTGCCGGCCAGCAGCAGCCTGCAATGGCAGGAACGCGCTGCCGGCGATTTCCTCGTCTGCAGCGCCACCGCCGAAGATGGCCGCCAAGTGCTGAGCCTGATGCTTACCCGCAACGACCCTGACATCCGCCTGCCGCGCGCGCTGCGGCAGGAAAAGGACAGCTTCGCCGGCGAAACGATCTACTGGTACCAGCCCGATCTGGGCGGCCAGCAGCCGGAAGGATTCGCCGACCGGCGCATCAGCGTGGTGAAGATCGCCAAGGACCGCTACGCGCAGCTGTCGCTGTACCCGGCCAGCAGTGAAGAGCGTGGCACGCTGCAGCAGATGGTCCGCGGCATGAACCTGCTGCCCGCAGCCGTGGCTGCCGGACGCTGACGTGACCGCGGCATCGGCAGGGCCAGCGAACCGCCGGCCCGCTGCCACGCCCTGCTCAGAAGCGGCCTTCCTGGAAATCCACGAATGCCTGCATCAGCTCTTCGCGCGTGTTCATGACGAACGGTCCGTGGCGCGCCACCGGTTCGCGCAGCGGCCGGCCCGCCACCAGGATCAGCCGTGTGCCCTGCGTGCCACCGACGATGTGCAGCGCATCACCGCCGCCCAGCACCGCCAGTTCCTGCAGCGCCACCGGGCGCGCCTGGTCGCCACTGCCGACCACCATGTCGCCCTCGAATACATAGGCGAAGGCGTGGTGCCCTTCGGGCAGCACATGATCCCATCCGATGCCCGCGCCGAGCTGGATGTCCAGATACAGCGGGTCGGTCGCCGGCTGCACGATCGGCCCAGCGGTTCCCGCCACGCTGCCGGCGATGACCTTCACGCGCACGCCTTCGGCGGGCTGCACTTCGGGAATCTGCGCGGGCGCGAATTCTTGGTAGCGCGGTGCGGTCATCTTCTCGCGCGACGGCAGGTTCACCCACAGCTGGAAGCCGCGCATGCGTCCGCTTTCCTGCTCGGGCATCTCCGAATGCACCAGGCCCCGGCCAGCGGTCATCCACTGCACGCTGCCGGGCGTGAGCAGACCCTCGTTGCCATGGTTGTCCTTGTGCCGCATGCGCCCATCGAGCATGTAGGTCACCGTCTCGAAACCACGGTGCGGATGGCTGGGGAAACCGGCCAGATAATCCTCGGCCCGATCGGTACCGAACTCGTCCAGCAACAGGAAGGGGTCCAGGTCCGGCAGGGACTGGCCGCCGATCACCCGGACCAGACGTACCCCGGCGCCATCGGAAGCAGGTGTGCCGCGGATGGTGCGCAGCACGCGGGTGGGCATTTGCATGGACATGGCGACTCCAGAAGATTGACTGTCCAGAAGATGGAGATGGAGCGGATGCCGGCAAAGTACGCCACCCGCAACCCATTGTTCCAGCAGTGGCCATCGCGCCCCAAGAAAACCACCTCCTGGCCGGCCGCCGGGGATGGCGTTACGACCAAAGTACTAGCACCGAAACGCCCGGTCCGCATTGACCCTGCGAAGGGCAAGGCGGACCCTTGTCACGTTCTTCCGGGAGAGTTCACCTCATGAAAGGCTTCTCAAAGCTGGGCTGGGCATTGCTCGCGCTGCTTGGCGCGTTCTGTCTGGGCACCGTGGCACTGCGCCGCGGTGAACACATCAATGCGCTGTGGATCGTGGTCGCAGCGGTTTCCATCTACCTCATCGCGTATCGCTTCTACAGCGTATTCATCGCCAGCAAGGTGATGCAGCTCGATCCCACCCGGGCCACCCCGGCGGTCATCAACAACGATGGCCTGGATTACGTGCCCACCAACAAGCACGTGCTGTTCGGCCATCACTTCGCCGCCATTGCCGGTGCCGGCCCGCTGGTCGGCCCGGTGCTGGCCGCGCAGATGGGCTACCTGCCTGGACTGCTGTGGCTGGTGGTCGGCGTGGTCCTCGCCGGCGCGGTGCAGGACTTCATGGTCCTGTTCCTGTCCAGCCGCCGCAACGGCCGTTCGCTCGGCGACCTGGTGCGCGAAGAAATGGGCCAGGTGCCTGGCACCATTGCGCTGTTCGGCGCCTTCCTGATCATGATCATCATCCTGGCGGTGCTGGCGATGGTGGTAGTCAAGGCGCTCGCCGAGAGTCCGTGGGGCATGTTCACCGTCATCGCGACCATGCCCATCGCGATCCTGATGGGCATCTACATGCGCTACATCCGCCCCGGCAAGATCGGTGAGATCTCGGTGGTCGGCCTGGTCCTCCTGTTGCTGGCCATCTGGTACGGCGGCAAGATCGCTGCCGATCCGGTCTGGGGCCCGGCCTTCACCTTCACCGGCACCCAGATCACCTGGATGCTGATCGGCTATGGCTTCGTCGCCTCGGTGCTGCCGGTGTGGCTGCTGCTGGCCCCGCGCGACTACCTTTCCACGTTCCTGAAGATCGGCACGATCGTCGCCCTGGCCATCGGCATCCTGATCGTCATGCCGGAACTCAAGATGCCGGCACTGACCCAGTTCGCGGCAAGTGGCGATGGCCCGGTGTGGAAGGGTGGCATGTTCCCCTTCCTGTTCATCACCATCGCCTGCGGCGCGGTATCCGGCTTCCATGCCCTGATCGCCTCGGGCACCACGCCCAAGCTGCTGGCCAATGAAGCGCATGCACGCTACATCGGCTATGGAGGCATGCTGATGGAATCGTTCGTCGCGGTGATGGCCCTGGTAGCCGCCTCGATCATCGAGCCCGGCATCTACTTCGCCATGAACAGCCCGGCCGCTGTGATCGGCGGCGATGCGGTTTCCGCCGCGCACTACATCACCAATACCTGGGGCTTCACCATCACCCCGCAGCAGCTGGAAGCCACCGCAGCCGCCATCGGTGAGCCGACCATCCTGCACCGTGCCGGCGGTGCGCCCACGCTGGCGGTGGGCATTGCACAGATCCTGCACGAAGCCATTCCCAGCGGAAGCGACGCGATGATGGCGTTCTGGTACCACTTCGCCATCCTGTTCGAGGCACTGTTCATCCTCACCGCCGTGGATGCCGGCACCCGCGCCGGCCGCTTCATGCTGCAGGACCTGCTGGGCAATTTCATCCCGGCACTGAAGAAGACCGAATCGTGGACCGCCAACATCGTCGCCACCGCCGGCTGCGTGGCCCTGTGGGGCTACCTGCTGTACACCGGCGTGGTCGATCCCTTCGGTGGCATCCAGACCCTGTGGCCGCTGTTCGGTATTTCCAACCAGATGCTGGCCGGTATCGCGCTGATGCTTGGCACAGTGGTGCTGTTCAAGATGAAGCGTGACCGCTACGCGTGGGTCACGGCGGTCCCGGCGGTATGGCTGCTGATCTGCACCACCTGGGCCGGACTGATCAAGATCTTCGACAGCAACCCGGCACAGGGCTTCCTGGCCCAGGCGCACAAATACCAGGATGCCATTGCCAGCGGCACCATCACCGCGCCGGCGAAGACCGTCGGCCAGATGCAGCAGATCGTGGTCAACGCCTACGTCAATACCAGCCTGACCGTGCTGTTCCTGCTGGTGGTCTTCTCCATCCTGTTCTATGCGCTGAAGACCATCGCCGCTGCCCGTCGCAATCCGCAACGCACGGATCGCGAGACCGCGTATGTGCAGCTGCAGCCCCACCAGATGGCGGATCTGTAATGAGCACGCAACTGGTACCGGTCGGTCAGTACCAGGCCCATCGCCGCCTCTGGCGGCGCTTGGTGCAGACCGCGCGGCTGTGCTGCGGCATCCCGGATTACGACAATTACGTACGTCACGTGCTGGAAAAGCACCCGGACCGTACCCCCATGGACTACAAGACATTCTTCCGCGAGCGCCAGGAAGCGCGTTACAGCGGAAAGAATGGCGGACGTTGCTGCTGAGTCCGGCCACGCACTGAAGTTCACGACGACGGCGCCCCGGCGCCGTCGTCGTGTGATGTTCAGTTGCCCAGCGTGACAGGCGTCAGATCCACTACCGCGTTGCGGCCCGCGCCCGGATGAGCACGATAGGTCATGCCTCGACGCAGCAGATAGTAGCTGTCGACGTAATCGTGTTCGTCGATGAACCATGCGTCAGGCATCGCCTGCAGCACCGCATCAGCGATGAGGCTGATCATTCCCACCGTGGGTTCGATCGGACCGATGGTTGAACCCACCACCGTGATCAGCGCCGTGAGCATGGTCTTGTAGTTGGTGTTGCCGTCTTCCTCGAACAGCTGGACGTTTGCCGCGTCATAACGGTAGTTGCCCCAATGAATCCAGTCCTGTGCCGGGTAGTAATCGGTCTTGTCGTGATCCAGCCAGGGCATCTCGAAGGTACGCATCTCCGGCTTCTTCTCGTCCAGCTGCAGCCCTGACACAATCGCGAAGATCTCGGCCGCGCCCTTCAGGTTCGGCTCGTTGTCCACTGCCAGCCGGATGTGATCAAGCCGGGAGACATCCAAGGTCTCCGCGGCGCGTGCCCGCGGCGCGGTCTGCAGGCCATGCGCACGCAGCCCTTCGTTGATCACCGCCATGCCTTCCCGCAGTGCTGTGCGCGTATCCACTTCAAGCAGCAGCAACGGGAAATCCGGTCGCGAATCCATCGGGATGTCCAGTACGCTGCCATCCGCTCCGTATGTCCGCACGCTTGGATTCCGGCGATCTTCACCCATCGGGGTGGCCGCGATGCGGAACTGTTCCGCGACAACATCCTTCATTGCAGTGCCCTCGGGCAGCATTGCTCTCAGCTGCAGCAGATCCCCGCCCTTTTCAGGCAGACCCTTGAGAGCGCGAAGGTCACGACCTGCCTGCCGCAGACGAACTGCTGTCCGGGTCCGCGCCGCGGGGTCAAAGCGCTGCATGATCTCATTGAGAGGCACGGTCGTGCGCTCACTGCTGATCAGTGCCTCATGCACGAAGGCAAGGAAATCGGGCTGGCGCAGCAGGAACTGTACGTCCCGGGTGGCGTCGCTGGTGAGCTCCGCCACCGTTTCCGCGCTGGCGTGCGGAACCTGCGCCGGCATGGCTGACACCGCGCCGGTAGTGCCCAGCGTGACAGCGAGGGCAGCGGCCACTGCATGGCCAACGAATCTTGCTCTGATTCTCATCGTTTGTTCTCCAGGGTTGCATTGTGAAAATGCAGGCGCCACACCGTGTGACGTCTGCATACCCGGCGTGCACCTTAGTCATCTGGATGACGTAGAAACCGTGCGCATGTCGCAATGACGGCGACACCGCCATAACACCTACAGTGCGACGAGTAATGTCCGTAGATGCCCGGGGTGCCGAGGAGAGAGGCGTCAGATGAAATCAACCGCACTCCGCGATGCGCTCCCGAATTCCCGTCTTCGCCAGACAGAAGCGGCCCACGCGTCAGTCAAAGTGACAAGGAACAGTCAGGCTACTTCCAGAGTCGTATCGACCCCGCTGCAGATCGCATGATCTGTGATAAGCGACAAGGCGCGGCGCTTAACGCATGTGGATAGTCGCGCTTCATTCCACTGCGGAGGTGCCTGATGAAAATTTCCCCCTGGTTGACAACGCTCCTGCTCGTGCCCGCGCTGGCGGCCAATGCGCAGGCGCCCCGCCCGGCAGACATGATCGATACGGATCGTCCGTTTGATCACTACCTGTGGATCACGACCCACAACGCCGCCAACCATTCCAGCCTGCTGCCCAACCAGTCGATGGATGTGACCGCACAGCTGCAGAAGGGCATACGTGGACTGATGCTGGACATCCATGAGCGCGACGGGAAACTGCTTACCTGTCATGCCGACTGCGCATTCCATGGCCGCAGGGCGCCGTTGCAGGAAGACCTGGGCGCCGTGGCAAGCTTCCTCCTGCAGCATCCTGACGCAGTGGTGACCCTGCACCTGGAGGATCACTACCAGCGTTCCACCATGGAAGCGTTCGTACGCGACAATCCCCTGCTCTTCCGAAGCAGCTTCAATCCCGGAGATGCGCGCTGGAGCGGGACACCGGGCCGGTGGCCTACGCTTCGGGAGCTGGTCACCGCCGACCAGCGGCTGCTCATCCTTACCCAGCGGTCGGAGCTGTCAGGCAGCTACGCCGAAGGTGCTGCTTACTTCATGCACGACCAGGCGGTGACCGCGGAAAACTACTGGAGCCTGGGCGATACCGTGTTCAGCCATGACAATCGCTGCAGGCCGCGCTGGGATCATGTTGCCCTGGATGCCACCGACCGCCCCCTGGGATTTCCGCGCCTGTTCGTGATGAATCATTTCCACGGCGTGCCGTTCTCTCCACACAGCGCCGCCGACAACCGCCTTGATACGGTGATTGACCGTCTGGAGCAGTATTGCCTGCCTGCCGCAAGGCGCATGCCCTCCTATCTGGCGTTGGATTTCATCGAATGGGGCGACATGCTGCAGTTTGCAGAAACATACAACAACGGTGGCCTGATCGCCTTCGATGGCAACAACGGCCAGGGAAAACCAATCTGCACCTTCAGCACCGCGTTCAACCGCAGCTGGTCACTGTACTCCACGTCACGCATGGGCTGCGAGAACGATGCGATCCGATCAGTGGTCCTGCGTGGCGCCCGTGCGGGACAACGCGTGACCCTTCACGAGGCGCCTGATGGCAGCCCTGCCAAGGCGTACGTCGTCATCGATGTCCTCCAGGATATTGCCTGGGATGAGCCTCAGCAGGTGAACAGCCTGGACGCGGACCTCGACTCGGCCCACCTGCGGGTGCGGCACTACAATGCAGGCAGTCTTGATGGTCAGGTTTCGCACATTTCAGTGAAGGCGCCCGACGCCACGTAGAGCGGGGCGCTGCCCCGCTGCCCGACGGCATTCACAGCAGGGCAGAGCCCGGCTCTGCCCGCCAGCTGCCAGTCCGGCGCAATCCGGCTCCACCCCGCCCCGCGGCGTCAGGCGCCCGCCATCCACCTCAGGACCAGACCCGTCACATAGGCCAGCCCGGTTCCCGTGGCATATCCCACCGTACCCAGCAAGACGCCCACCGGGGCCAACGAGGGATGGAAAGCGGCCGCCACCACCGGTGCCGATGCTGCGGCACCAATATTGCCCTGCGAGCCGATGGCGAAGAAGAACAGCGGCGCGCGCATCAGCTTCCCGACAATCCACAGCACCAGTACATGGGTGCCCATCCAGATGATTCCCAGCAGGAACAGCCACGGGCGATCCAGCAGCGAAAGCAGGTTCATCTGCATTCCGATGCAGGCGATCAGGAAATACAGGAACACGGTCCCCAGCCGCGAGGCACCCGCCGACTCCAGCCGGCGGGCACGTGTGAAGCTCAGGCCCAGACCCAATGTGGTGGACAACAGCACCACCCACACGAACTGGCTGTCCAGGCTGAACTGACTGGCCCAGCTGACGTTCCCCGCGAACCAGCTGGCGAGCGGCGCGGCGATCGCATGTGCGAGACCGACGCCGCCAAGGGCCACGCCGACGATCACCATCAGATCGGTCAGGCTCGGAATGCGTGCGTTCTGCGCTTCATAAGCGCTGATCCGCGCCTTCATGTCGTCGATGGCGCGGGTGTCGGCGCCATTGCGGGTATCGATCTGTTGTGCACGATTGGCCAGGAACAGCAGGATCGCCATCCACAGACTCGCGCAGGCCACATCGACCACCGCGAACTGGCCGAACGTGGTGGCGTCGGTGCCGAACACCTCGCGCATGGCCACCATGTTCGCACCTCCGCCGATCCAGCTGCCGGCCAGCGCGGCCATGCCGGCCCAGGTATCGCCAGCGACGGTCGCGGGGTGGATCAGCTTCATCGCCTGGAAGGACACGATGGCCCCCAGCATCACGCCTGCGGTACCGGCGCAGAACATGATCAGCAGCTTCGGGCCGAGCTTGAGCACCCCCTTCAGATCGATGGACAGCGTCAGCAGCACGAGCGCTGCGGGCAGCAGCACATCACGCGCCACGGGATTGTAGAGCGTTGTGTTCTGGCCATCGATGATGCCGGCAGTGTTGTAGATGGCCGGGATGAAGTAGCACAGCAGCAGGGCCGGGACCCATGCGAAGATCTTCTTCAGCATGCGGGTCGGGCCGCTGGCGGCCCAGAAAATCAACGCCAGTGTGGCGGCAATCAAACCCAGGGCGACGATATCGCTACTGATCAGGGCGGGTACGGGCTCGGTCGGCATGCGGTCCTCTGTCGATCGAAGGCAGGCGGGAAGAAAAAACGCCGCAGGCGGCGGCGCAGGACGAGATTAACATCGCCTTCACTTCGATGCATTCGCCGGTTTCGCCGCCCCGGGCCGGCTGTGGCCATCTGCTGGTGATCGGCGACGCCGGCGCATGGCCGTGCTCCAGGCCAAGCCGAATCGATTCCCGCACCGATGCCGCGCGCCCAGTGTCGCCATCCACTACCCGCAGCGGCGTGCGTCGCCATCGTGGACGTAGTCGGGCGCTGGCGCACAAGGGCTGTACAGGAATGTCGCATCGGGCAGACGACGGATCCGCAGCAAGCCGCTCTGCTACAGCATCGCCAGATGCATGGCGTCGCCTTTCCCGAGCTCCTGCATGCCCACATCCCCAGCGTCTCCCGATGCGATCTGTCCTCCCCCACCTGCGCCACCCATGCTGACGCTGCTGCTGCCCGCGCTGGTCGCCGCCCTTGCGGTCACTGCGCTGATGGATCTTGGCGGAGACCAGGTACTGGCCGACCTGTTCTACCGCCTGCAGGGAAACCAGTGGGCGCTTGAAAGCGCCTGGATCACCGCAACCGTCGCGCACAAGGGCGGCAAGTGGGCCAGCGTGCTGGCAGGACTCGCAGTGCTGGTTGCCTGTTTCCTGACCCGCAAACGCGATCGCCGGCTGCATGTTGCCCTGCTCTACCTGTTCCTGGCCGTGGCGCTCAGCACCGCGCTGGTGGCGGGTCTCAAACCGTTGACCCGGATGGACTGTCCATGGGATCTGCTGCGATACGGCGGAAGTCGTCCGTTCATCGGCCTGCTGCAGCCCCGCCCTGATGCGCTGGGCGCGCCGGCCTGCTTCCCGGCAGGCCAGGCAAGCGCGGGGTACGCGTGGCTGTCGCTGTACTTTTTTGCCCTGCTTTACCGTCCCGCTTGGCGCTGGGCCGGTCTCGCCATCGGGCTGGCCGCCGGACTGCTGCTCGGTCTGGCGCAACAACTGCGCGGGGCGCATTTCCTTTCCCATGACCTGGCCACCGCAGCGCTGTGCTGGTGCGTAAGCCTGGGCTTGTTCGCGCTGATGCGTGCAGAGGTGGCGCGTGCCAGTCGGCACGACGGGCAGGTGAAGCCATGAACGCCAGTGCGACAGCCACCACAACACCAGCATGGATGCTGTGGGCCCGCTGGCGCCCGGAACTGTCCTGCGAAACGGTGGTGCTGGGGGTCAGCGTCTATTTCGCACTGGTCTGCAACGGCGCGTTCTGGCAGGCCGCGTTGGCGCCCCATCCCGGCAGCATCCGCGTCATGGCCTCCCTGCTGCTGATGCTGGTCGGCGCGCACGCGCTGCTTCTGGGGTTGCTGGTGTGGCGCTGGAACATGCGCGTGGCATGCAGCGTGCTGTTGCTGGTGGGGACACTCGCCGCGCACTACATGGACCGTTACCACATCTACCTGGACGTGGACATGCTGCGCAACGTGCTGGCCACCGACGTCAAGGAAGGGGGGGAACTGATCACGCCGTCGCTGCTCTGGCCCCTGCTGCTGGCGGCGGTTCCGATCACTTTTGTCTGGCGGGTGAGGCTGCGCAGCGATGGCTGGCTCCGCGGCGCCAGCCGCCGCGTGGCCCTGCTGCTGCTTGCTGCGGTCGCCGTGCTCGGCGGGACGTTGCTGGCCTTCCAGGACGTCTCATCGCTGATGCGCAATCATCGTGAAGTGCGCTATCTGGCCACCCCGGGCAATATCCTGGTCGGGCTGCCACGCGCCCTGCGCGGCGAACATGAGGTACGGCGTGCAGCCAAGCTGCCGATCGGCCTGGACGCCATCGCCACGCCGCGCGCGTCGGACACCAGGCCAAGGCTTCTGGTGATCGTCATGGGCGAAACGGTCCGCGCACAGAACTGGGGACTCAACGGTGGGCGGGACACCACACCCCGGCTTGCCCGGATGAACGTGGTCAACTTCCCGGACATGCACGCCTGCGGCACCAGCACCGAGGTGTCATTGCCCTGCCTGTTCTCGCCCTGGGGGCGCCACGATTACGACCAGAAGAAGATCCGCGCGCACCAGTCGCTGCTGCATGTGCTTGAGCGGGCTGGCATTTCCACGCTGTGGCGGGACAACCAGTCCGGCTGCAAGGGCGTATGCGATGGCCTGCCCTTCCAGTCCGTGGCTGCCGCGTCCACGCCGGAGCTGTGCAGCAACGGGCGCTGCATGGACGAGATCCTGCTGCAGGACCTGCACCCCCATGTCCGCGCAAGGGCGGGAGACCGGGTCGTGGTACTGCACCAGCTGGGCAACCACGGCCCGGCCTACTTCGAACGTTACCCACCCCGCTTCCGCCGCTTCACGCCGACCTGCGATACCCGCGACATCGGCCGCTGCACGCAGGAACAGATCGTCAACAGCTACGACAACGCCGTCCTGTACACCGATCATTTCCTTGCCCGCACCGTGGAGACCCTGCAGGCCATGGATGACTATGACACCGCGATGATCTACCTGTCCGACCATGGTGAATCGCTGGGAGAGAAGGGGCTTTACCTGCATGGCATCCCCTGGGCCATCGCGCCTGCCGAGCAGACCCGCGTGCCGATGACCATGTGGTTCTCGCCGGGCTTCATCAGTGATCGCCAGCTGGACCTGCAGTGCCTGCGTCGGCGTGCCGCCGGTCGTACCGACCACGACAACCTGTTCTCCTCAGTACTGGGCCTCATGCAGGTACATACCGCGCTTTACCAGCGCGATCGCGATGTATTTGCCGGCTGCGAGCCCTGAGCGGAGAGCGCAGACATCACCGGGCGCGACCTCTGCCACTTGCGATGGCCCCGCCCGCCCACTAGCCTTCGGCGGTTGCTCACCGCCCAAGGATTCCCCGTGAAACACCGTCACCTCCTGCTGGTTCCGGCGATCGCCGCGGCCATGCTGTCGTTGTCCGCCTGCAAGAAGGAACCCTCGCCAGGCAGCGCGCCGCCGGCTGCCAGCGCGCCGGCCGGCCAGACCGCCGACCAGTTCGTGGGCCGCATCAACGCCGAGTACAAGGCTGCCTACCCGGAGATGACCTCGGCGCAGTGGCTGTCTTCCACCTACATCAACAGCGATTCCGAACGCGTGGCCGCCAAGGCCAACGAACGCTCGCTCACCCAGCTCAACAGCTGGATCGAACAGGCCGCCCGATTCGACGGCCAGCCGATGTCCGAGGACAGCCGACGCGCCCTGAACCTGCTCAAGCTGATGTCCTCCATGCCCGCCCCCCGGGACCCGGCCAAGCTTGCCGAGCTCACCCGGATCGCCACCCGCATGGAAGGCAGTTACGGCGCTGGGAAGTACTGCAGCGACGCCAACGATCCGAATTCCTGCCGCCAGTTGGGCGAACTGGAGCAGGTATTGGCACGCAGCCGCGACTACGACGCGCAGCTGGATGCGTGGCAGGGGTGGCATGGCACCACCAAGGCGATGCGTGGCGATTACCAGCAGTTCGTCAGCCTGGTCAACGAGGGTGCCAAGGGCCTGGGCTTCGCCGATGCCGGCCAGATGTGGCGCAGCGGCTACGACATGCCGCCAGAACAGATCGGCCCGGAAACCGACCGCCTTTGGGAACAGGTGAAGCCGATGTACGAGCAACTGCACTGCTACGCGCGCGGCAAGCTGGATGCCACCTACGGCAAGGACCGGGCCGAAACCGGCAACGGGCTGATCGCCGCGCACCTGCTGGGCAACATGTGGCAGCAGGACTGGTCGAACCTGTGGGACCAGCTGCAGCCCTACCCCGGTGCCGGCAGCCTGGACATCACCGCGGCGCTGGAAAGACAGTACCAGGGCAACCTCAGTGCTGCGCTGGCCAAAGCGGGCGCGAATGCGAACGTGGAAGGCCTGTACCGGGCACAGCGTGAGGCCGAGCTTCGTACGGCGCGGCAGATGACCGAACGCGCGCAGGATTTCTACGTCTCGCTGGGCATGCCCAAGCTGCCCGCGTCGTACTGGGAGAAGACCCAGTTCATCAAGCCGCAGGACCGCGACGTGGTCTGCCATGCCAGCGCCTGGGACATGGACATGAATGGCGATGTGCGCACCAAGATGTGCATCAAGCCGAACGAAGAGAACTTCACCACCATCTACCACGAGCTCGGCCACCTCTATTACGACCTGGCCTACAACCCGCTGCCGCCATTGTTCCAGGGCGGCGCCAACGATGGTTTCCATGAAGCGATCGGCGACACCATCGTCCTGGCGATGACTCCGAAGTACCTCAATTCCATCGGCCTGGTGGACAAGCCGGAAGAAAGCCGCGAGGCGGTGATCAACAACCAGATGCGCATGGCGCTGTCCGGCGTCGCCTTCCTGCCCTTCGGACTGATGATCGACCGCTGGCGCTGGGGCGTGTTCGATGGTTCCATCACCCCGGACAATTACAACAAGGCCTGGTGGGACCTGAAGGCCCGCTACCAGGGCGTGGCGCCAGCCAGCGCGCGCGGCGAGGAGTTCTTCGATCCAGGTGCGAAGTACCATGTGCCCGGCAACACGCCCTATACGCGTTACTTCCTGGCGCGCATCCTGCAGTTCCAGTTCTACAAGGGCCTGTGCGACGCCTCAGGGTACAAGGGGCCGCTGCATGAGTGCAGTTTCTACGGCAACAAGGAAGCGGGGCAGAAGTTCTGGGCGATGCTGGGCAAGGGTGCCAGCCAGCCGTGGCAGGCCACGCTGAAGGAGTTGACCGGCTCGGACACGCTTGATGCCGGCCCGATGATCGAATACTTCACTCCGGTCAACGACTGGCTGAAGGAACAGAACCAGGGCCAGATGTGCGGCTGGCAGGACAGCGCTCAGCCGGCCGGCTGAGACACGCAACGGCCGTCACTCTGATGGGTGGCGGCCTTGGGGCGGGTGGGTGACGACCGTTGGCCGTCACATTGCCAGCCTTCCGGTGGGTGACGACCGCTGGTCGTCACGCTCCCCGGGCTCAGTTGCCCTTGCCGGCAGCAATCCGCGCCGCCAGCGCAGCCTTGAACGCATCGAAGGTCTGCCCCAGCGACGCCGCCTCGGCCTGTGCCGCATCGCGCAGCGCATCCGAATAGACAAGGCGCACCGGCGTTCCCTGCCGCTCGTGCAGCTCACCGGCCTGCATGATCAGCGCCAGCACGTGTGCAGCGCTTTCGGTCTGGCCGGCGATGCGCCCATCCATGCCCAGCACCCATTCGCCATCGCGGCGGACAATACCCGCCAGCAGGGTCCGTGCCTGGTCACGCAGCTCGGCATGCGGCTCCACGGGCGAAGCAGCGGCCTGCTCGCGGTTGGCAGTCTGGGTTTCACGGCGCCGGCGAAGATCGCGGCGAAGTTTGGAAGTGGTCGACATCGGCACAGCTGCGGGATCGGGGGCGCAAGGATAACCCACCGGGCCCTGCGACCCGCTCACGGCCGCGTCGCTCAGGCAGTCGCCTGCAGGCCCACCGCGCTGCGGCGATGCTCCCAGTACCAGAACACGAACCCACCGGCGAAGAAGCCCGCCTGCCCCAGTGCGAGGTGCAGCGGACTTGCGCTGAGCAGCGGCGACACGACGCCGGCGACCAGAGTACTGGCCATCAACTGCAGGAACGCCTGCAGCGAAGACGCCAGGCCGCGCTGCTGCGGATACATGTCCAGCACCGCCAGCGCCAGGATCGGGAAGATCAGCGCCATGCCCAGACCGCCCAGGAAGATCGGCAGCACCGCCCAGGGCAACGCCAGCTGCGGTGCCAGCGCCACGTAGCCGATGTTGAGCAGCGCCGAGACGGCGCAGCAGATGAAGCCGATCGACACCTGGCGGCTCGGCGTGGTGCGACCAGCCATGCGTCCGGACAGGAAGGAGCCGGCCGTCATGCCGCCGATGGTAGGGATGAACAGCCAGGCAAAACCACCCTCGCCCCGCCCCAGATGTTGCATGACGAACACCGGCGCCGATGCGATGTACAGGAAGATGCCACCGAAGTTGATGCTGCCGGCCAGGGCCAGGCGCAGGAACCGCGGATTGCTGCCGATCCGCAGGTAATCACGTACCAGTCCGCGCGGTGAAAGCGCGGTTCGCGCGTGGACCGGATGGGTCTCCGGAAGGAAGCGCGCGGTAGCCACCAGCAGCAGCAGCGAGAACACCACCAGGAACCAGAAGATCAATGGCCAGCCCGCACCGCTGAGCAGTATCCAGCCGCCGATGATCGGGGCGATGGCCGGCGCGATGCCGAAAATCATCGATACCTGGCTCATCAGCCGCTGCGCGTCGTGGCCGTGGTACAGATCGCGGATCACCGCACGGCCAACGATCATGCCCACGCCGGCCGACAGACCCTGCAGCGCGCGGAACATCAGCAGCGTCGGCAGGTCCGTGGACAGCGCGCAACCGACCGAGGCCGCCACGAACACCAGCAGTCCGGCCAGGATCACCCGCTTGCGCCCCCAGGCGTCGGACAGCGGCCCATGCGCCAGGCTCATCAGCCCGTAGAACAGCAGGTACACGCTGACGGTCTGCTGCACGGCCACTTCGTCCACCGCCAGGCGCTCGGCCAGCTGCGGAAACGCCGGGAAGATCGTATCGATGGAGAACGGCCCGAACATGGCCAGCCCTGCAAGCAGCAGGGCCAGGCGGCGGGTCGAGGGTGAGGCGGCGGTCATGCGCGGGATCCGGCAGGCTGGCCGGCACACGCAGGCGCAAGCCGGGCAGGCGCCCCATCGCGGAAGCACGGGGGCGCCAGATGAACAGGAGAGTCCGGCGATGATAGGCCTTCACCCTCGGCAATTCCATACGCCCGGTGCGGCAAGAGCACGGTGGGCCATCGCCGGTTCAGGCCTGCGGCGCCCGCATGAGTCCCGGAACCCGGGACCAGCCGCTATAATCGTCGGGTAACACGGTGGGAGAAGCAGGACACCGCTGCCGAAGGCGCAACGCCCGTAATCGCTCAGGCCCGATACCACCCGCAGCAAAACTCTGGAGAGACCGGTCCGATCCGGCGCCGAAGGGGCACGAAGCCGCGCCGATGCGCGCTTTTAAACTCTCAGGCAAAAGGACAGAGGGGCGCCCCGCAGGCTGCCGATAGGCGGCCCGCCCATGTGCGCCCCCTTTCCCGACGGATTCCTGCCATGTCCCAGAACACCCCTTCGCTGCGCGAGCTCGAGCATCACCACGCCTTCGTCGAGCGCCATATCGGCCCCAACGATGCCGAGATCGCGCAGATGCTCGACGTCGTCGGCCATGCCTCGCTGGATGCG